>UMFS01042236.1_pt1 | contig 21452 bp, 28 predicted proteins | sample 1965071 | NCBI WGS metagenome assembly UMFS01 (sample SAMEA4836052, study PRJEB28245) | human gut metagenome | biome: gut microbiome; material: fecal sample | place: Denmark | collected 2008
GTATGATCCATATAAGAACGAGGTTAAGGAAGTATTCCGTAAATCCTATTCTGAGGGACTTCGTGCAAAGGTTAACTGCTACGGCGCTAACAGCGTTCCGGAAGGTGTTGCGATCATGTGGAAAGAGGGCGTTGACGTTTCTATCACAGGAAACTCCACAAACCCGACTCGTTTCCAGCATCCGGTAGCAGGAACATACAAAAAAGAGTGCAACGAGAAAGGCAAAAAATACTTCTCCGTTGCTTCCGGCGGTGGTACAGGACGTACACTTCATCCGGACAACATGGCAGCAGGTCCTGCTTCCTACGGTATGACTGATACACTTGGACGTATGCATTCTGACGCTCAGTTCGCAGGATCTTCTTCCGTACCGGCTCACGTAGAGATGATGGGTCTTATCGGCGCTGGAAACAATCCGATGGTTGGTATGACAGTTGCTGTAGCTGTTTCCGTACAGGAAGCTGCTGACGCTGGCAAGTTCTAAATATAAGCATAGCTTAAAATAGCGAAAAAGCCGTAAACTCAAGGGTTTGCGGCTTTTTTACGTTTGCCTGAAAATTAGAACAAAACACTCTGAAAAAACGATAAATTTGACGGGTAGCTAACAACGGTAGCTTACAAATTATTCGCTGGGGATCTCTGGCCAGGTGATCATATTCATAGCTGTACGCAGGTCTTCGATGGTCCTGTGAGTGTATACTTTTTCTGTGATATCCTGGATTTCATGACCAACGATTAACTTTAGGACATATTCGTTTATGTTGGATTCCTTTGCCTTGGTAATAAAGGTGTGCCGGGTGTCGTGAGGCTTGTGGGTCATATTCAGGCGTGACATAACCTTTTTGAAACGGTTTCTGTATTTGTCATATGTAAGATGAGTTCCCTGCTGCCCATCCGGATCATTGAAAAGATATTCGCTGTGCATAGAAGTGGCCTGATTGTAATTGCGGCGAACCAGATCCATGATCTGTGGGTGAATAGGAACGGTACGATTCTTTCCGGCATCTGTTTTCAGTCCACCGATAAAAGTCATATTTTCAAAGTCAATATCTGCAATTTTCAGGACAGCCAGTTCCTGCGGCCGCCAGCCAGAATATATTCCGATCAGAACCATATCTGCAAAAGGAATTTCAAGATGGGACCAGAGAGACAATATTTCCTGATCAGAAAAAGGAACACGGATGATTTTAGGCTTAGGCTGCTGCACACCATCACAGAGCTGGGCATAGTCTTTAGTTACAATTTCATGTTTCATGGCATATCGGTACATAAGATTGAATAGGCTTTTCATTCGTGCTTTTGTGCTGTCACCGACCTGAGCATTACGAATAGTTTTTTCCAGATGCTCGACCCGGATATCTTTCATTTTGATATTGTATAGTGGAGCACAGTGCTTATATGCAGAAGTAATAGTACGGACACTGGAAGGACCACCCAGGGTAGGGAAATGTACATCAGACCATGCTTCGTACACATCACTAAAAGTGGGTTCTTTGGCAAATAAATCGTAGGGATTTTCGTTATATCGGGTAAGAGCTTCCAAAGCTTCTTTTCTGGTGCTAAAGTATCCAATAGCTTTTTTGACTTGTTTTGCCTGATTGGTTTTGGTGTCGATTTCCCATCCGGTTGTTTTACTGGCTGCCCAGGGTTTACGTCTCTTTCCGGGAAGTTTATAAACAGATCCGAAACCATTTGGTAACTTCATAAATATCATCCTCCTTGTAAAAATGGGTACAAAAATAACAGCCAGCGAACGAGTGTTTCGCTTGCAAGGCTGCTCCGAAGATGATACAATAATTTTGCAAAATGAGGTATCTCTTCGGAGATCCACCACCGTCCCGGTATTGGCGTACTGGGGCGGTTTTTAATATTAATTTTCGGAAATTATATCATAAAAAACATTTTCGGGAATAATCTCTATATCATATCCATCAAGCTTTAACTTTTCAGCTTTTTTCTGTTTGGAGCTTTTTCCGTCTTTGATGGATTTACAATAATCATTATTACCTAAAATGAGATAATTAGTTTTTTTGGTTACGCTGTCGGCATTTTGTCCACCAAGATCAGCAACGATTTGCATTGCTTCCTTGCGTACCATTTTTTCAAGTGTTCCGGTAAATACGCATACTTTTCCATATAACAAATTAGATGTATCAAAATCAGTTTTAGAAGTGCTGATGTCATCTGCTCTAACACCACTTCTGGAACGTCTACATGCTTTGCTAAATGCTTCTAATGATTCATATTTTTCTATAATTTCATTAACGAGACATATATAGCATTTAGAAGTTATTTCTACATCACTTAAGGCTCTATGTGCATTTTCATAACTGAGATTATAGTATTGAACTAAATCAGATAATTTATGATGGTTAAGTTCCTTATGTATACGTCTAGAAAGTCTCATAGTGTCGATGAAGTCATTAGATAAATACTTGTGGATAACGTGTTCACAATTGTCATATAGAAAATTAATATCAAAATTAACGTTATGTCCTACAAGAATGGAATTTCCAATAAAGGAATAAAATTTTGATAGTACCAATGCGGTAGAATCTGCTTTTGATAACATTTCATCAGTTATTCCGGTAAGATTAACGATAAAGTCATCCAAAAAAGATTCATCGGTGGTAAAATCATCTGGTTTTATAAGAGAAGTGAAAGTATCGACAAGATTTCCTTTATGAAATTTTGCAGCAGCGATTTCAATAATACTATCCCAATCAGGCGAAAGTCCTGTTGTTTCGATATCAATGACACAGTAATCATCTGGAAAAGAGATAACATTTTTTCCCTTGTACTGTCGATCATGAGTAAAACTTATTTTTTCTCCAGTTAAAATATCAAATCCGATTGTCATATGTGACTCCTTTTACTTTATTTATAATCATTAAAAGCTTGTATAAGATCTTCAGAAGCTTCACCCATCAGAACGTATTTTCCGTTTATAGCTAAAGCATTTATTGTATAACCATCAATGCCTTCAACTGAAATGGCATCTCCAGAAACTAATTCTTTATATTGGGTAGAAGACATATCGTATTCGTAAATTTCAGCATCACCATATTTAAAACCAGATATGGCACCAACCATATCAGCGGCCATTTCAATACGTTTGCCAGAAAGAACATTCTTTTTAAGTAAATAGTCTTCCATATTATTATTCTTAGTATCATCAGACTGATATTTTTTTAATTTGGAAGTAAGGTCATCGACTTGCTTTTGTAAATCATCAACCTGCTTCTGCAAGGCAGCGATTTTGTCGTCTTTTGTATCTGCAAAAACAGCTACGGACGGAGAAAAAACAAAAATAGTGGTAAGCAAAATTGCTAAAAACTTCTTTTTCATAATATCCTCCCTTTAAAATATAATATCCATAAATAATACGATATTCATTATGGAAAATCCCTTGTTCAGATTATAAAGTATTAATTTTTATTACAGCCAACTGCGGAATAAAATAGATTATATAATTGTCCATAGCAACATACTGTCCGTACTTGGAACGGTAACAGTCTATTACTTCGGTAAGATAATTCTCCGGTACATCCAGATATTCTGCCATCTCATGAAGACTCCGGCAGCGAGATTCATAAGCATTGATGATCCCGATCAGCCCTACTCGAAGATTATAGCCATAAAGTCTGGCCCGGTATTCCTGCTTTCGGTTCATGACATCAGTTGACTGATCCAGAATATTACCTGTGGTAGTATAGTGGTGGCCAAGTTCCTCAGCCAGAATACAGGACTTTTCTGCCTGAGTTTTAATTCCTTTTCTGATAGCTACAGTTCCATCACAATATAACCCCTTTATTCTTTCAGTTTCAAATGGATAATCTATAACATCTATACCGTCCCTGCAGGCGGTATCTAGTAATTTTTCGTATGTATTCAATTCAAAACCTCCCGCTCGTGTATATTGAAATTGACAAATATTTTTAAGTGACTTATAATATACTTAACAAGACAGCTGGAACGATAGCTGAAACCTATCCGTTTCTGGCGTTATAAGAGTTATAGAAATAGCATCCTACTTTACCAGAGCGGGGATGCTATTTCTTATTGTTCAGATTCAGAATGGCTACGATTAAAAGTCCTACATTTAGGATAATCATAAATTCTTCATATGTACTCATAAGCCCCACTCCTTTCTGCAAGACTCAGAAACGGAGTGGTACCGCATCCTTCCAGTTGCCTGGGTAAGTATATTATATTGTCAAAACATATCTGGCAGATCTGCCAATTATTCCCGTTTCATTTTTTACTCACAGTACTGTAAAGCACAGATATTATTTTCTTTTACCTTTTACAAATTCTGCGAACTGACGGATTTCATTCAATTCATCTTCTGTATATTCCTCGCTATCGAAGTGAGCAGCGAGAGTAGTAGGTTGTCCATGAGAATCATCTGCCAGATAGTCAATGGTACAGCCAAGATATGCAGAAAGTTTTTTTAATGTAGAAAGTTTTATATTATCAGTTCCTTTTGTATAAAAACCGGCGATTGTAGTATATGGAATACCGGCTTCTTTTGAAAGGATAGACTTATTGATTCCCTTTTCAGCCATTAATTCATCTAACTTATCAGTGAATGACATATCTAATACCTCCTGTTAAATTCTATTATACATATAAAAATAACTTTGTAAAGTAAAAAAATACCCTGCAAAGTAAAAAAATGTATTTTATGGGTTGACAAACTACCCTACAACGTATAATTTATAATCAAAGTTACCTTACAGGGTAACAGAAAGGAGGAGAAAATGTTTTTTAACTTAAATGCCGAAATGGGAAGAGCCAAATTAACCATTAAGAAGTTATCTGAGATTACGGCTATAAACTATGAATCTTTAAAATTGAAACTCAGAGGTGTTACAGAATTTAAGCTGAGTGAAATGATGGCAATTAAGAGAAAAGCTTTCCCAGATAAGACATTGGATTACTTATTTGCAACTGAAAACGACAAGTAATCATTCATTTGAAGGGAGGAGGTGAGAAGTGATGGATACATCAAAAGAAGAAATTGTAAACCTGCGTAAGCAGATAAACAGGTTAAAAATTAGTTTAATGTTTACGCAGGTATTGATGATTGCATTGCTGCTTATTTTGGGGTATCAGTGTCTTTGGTCAATTTGGAATTATCATTATCTTCTTCAACAGATAAGCATGTGTCTTGATTCTGTGAATACTGTTTATTCTGCTCTTCAACAGTTTTTTGCAACTCTTTGATCGCTTCGGCTTCACTGGAAGAAGAAGTATCTATGTTGTGAAGGAGTTGTTGCAGTATTTCATTTTGGGCACGTTGGAGCTCAATTTGGGTTTCTTCAATTTGCGTTTGTTTAATCTGATCTTCTTGTGATGAATTGAACTGAACAACAGCAATAGAGATTGTGAGGATTGTCGAAATAATTAGGTTTATAAGAGTCAGCAAAATAGAAGTAGGCATTTTTATTCTACTGTTTCCAATGGGAATATATATGCAATCGGGAAATTCGTATATTTTAACAGCGGATTCATCAACAATTACAAAATCATCTTCAGGTAAATTATTGAGATTGTCTGGGCGGTCAAAAGATGGTTCAGGGGCAATATCAATAAGCTGTTGCTGAAGACTTTGAAGCGAAATCATAGTTTTCAGAGATTCACTTAAATTGTTGTACATATTGGTTGTTATATTATCTCGGACAGCCGCTGTCATAGCTTCTGACATTATGGAAAGCGAATTAGTAAGTGAAGAAATTATACTCGGTGTATATAACTGAAAAAAGTGCTTATAGGATTTAACCATTTCTTCTTGAAGCTGGCCAATTTGAGATGTTATAGAGTCAGAAGAAAAAATAGTTTGTAAGTAACCATCATACATATGCGAAATTCTATTTAAAGAATCTTGAAGTGCTGAGCTTAAAAAAAGTGTATTTTTTTGATTGTTTTTCATTGAAACCTCCTTATTCAACAGGTATGCCAGTACCTGTGATACAAGAATAGGAAAGAAATGGGGAAAAGTCAAGTAATCATTTATTTGAAGGGAGGAGGTGATCGGAGATAAAAGAAACCAAAATTCAGTTTACAGATAATGAAAACAGATATTTTGTTTCCATTCAAAAACGGTTATCTGGAAAATGGCGTGTATATGTTACAAAGCAGAAAGAAAGTGATCATGGCAATTTCAGTACACCAATTACTTATAAGATAACAGCCAGTACCGTTAAAGAAACATTGGAATACTGGCTGATTAGATTAAAAAATTATTTTCTTAAAAAGAAACATAAGTAAAGTAGATAAGGTGGATGAAGCAGTGTCAGATAAAGCATCGGAAGAAATTTCTGATAAAAAATCTTTTATTTTTGATTCTTTCTTTTTTTCAGATAAAGCAGGATTTTTGAGTTCATATAAAAGAGTTTCCAATACTTCTTTTATTTCGGGATCAAGTTCTGAATTCTGTACATCAGCAATGAGTTGATTGTAGTTGTTGGATATTGTGTTTCCTGAACCAGTAACAAAAATATTGTTATTTCCTGAAATAGAAGGGACAGTATCATCTTGAAAGCCGTTTTCTACGAAGTGAATACCTTTAGGAGTGAGCTTAATTCCACAAAAACCAGTTGCTCGATATTCGTATTGAATATATCCGTCATCACACAAAGCATCTAAACAACGGATGGTAAGTTGTTTTTCACGGTTATCCTTTGAAAATTCATACTGCATTGAACGTTCACCGGTTTTTTGGTAATAAGAGTAGGCATCTTCTAAATATTCTTTTTCTTGTTGAAACATAAAACGTCTCCTTTCTATAGATTTAGGTATGCCAGTACCTGTGATACAAGAATAGGAAAGAAACTAAGAAAAGTCAAGTGCAGGCCAGTAAGACTGGATAAGAGGTGAGATAAATAAAAGAATCAGAGACACGTACTGTTAAAGTAAAAGTGACAGGATATAAGAAAACTCTGAAAAGAGTGAAGAAATTAAGAAAAGAAATGAAACAGCTCAGCAAAACTGTTGAGGAGCTTGCTGAGCTGAAAGGAAAGTTATTCTGACTCTAGTTTGATGTCTATACCACATTGAGGGCACTTGATGATACTGCCAATATCGTCAAGTGATACTTCAATGGAATGATTGCATTCAGGACAGTTAAGCTCAAATGTTTTCAAATCATCCAACAGACCGTCAAAGCCATCAGAATTAAATTCAAATTTCATATAGTTCTCCTTTCTGTATGTACTCGGGTATTCTCAGTACCCTGTATATACAGGATAGGAGAATCTTGGCATAACTGCAAGGAAAAGCGTTCGACAAAGTTATGAAAATCTTATAAAGAAAGGAAAATGAAGTATGGAAGTAGGCAAGATATTACCTGTTGAAGCAGCAGCCATACTGCATGCATCCCCACAGTTTGTAAGGGTTGCAATGCAACAGGAAAAGCTTCCAATCGGGACTGCAATTAAGATGTCCTCGATCTGGACATATAACATATCGGAGAAGCTTCTGGCTGAGTACAGCGGAAAAAATATAAGAGCTGAGCTGGAGAAGATAAGAGGTGGAAGTAAATGAGACGAGATGCAATCATATCACTTTTTATCGCACTTCCTGCTGCAAACCTTCCATTCTGGCAGTGGAGAAGTCCGGCAGAAATGCTTTTAATGGCAGGACTGTTCTGGCAGGTGGCATTTGTGTTTGTAGTTGGAACAGAGTATCAGAAAAGGTAGTAAGAAAGGATCCCGGGAGTGCAGCTCCGGCGGGATCCGATGGACGTAGTAATACACGAATATTACGTTCTTATTATATAGAGAAACAAAAAGAAAAACAAGTGAAATATCAGTATCAACGCAATCTCTATAGAAGACCTGGAGGAACAATCATATGGCAAGGCGAAGGCAGGAAGGAAACCTCTTTTTTCGCCTGGATGTGGATTTTTTCTCAGATAGAAAGGTAAAGATCCTGAAAGCCCGGTATGGAGCAGATGGGATCACCTTATACTTGTATCTCCTGTGTGAGATATACAAGATAGGATATTATTTAAAGATTGATGAAGATTTTGAGTACATTGTTTCAGATGATCTGAACATGGAAAGCAACAAGGTGAAGCAGGTCTTGAACTTCTTATTGGAACGGTCACTGTTTGATAACACACTTTTTCAGTCGGACAAGGTCTTGACCTCTGCCGGAATACAGAGGAGATATCAGGCAATGGTAAAAGCCAGGGCGCTGAAAACTCCGATCACTGTAGAAAGGTTTTGGCTACTTCCAGAGGAGGAAACAGAGACCTTTATTAAAGTGAACCCTTCTTTAAATAATTCCGAGAATAATCCCGATAATTCCAGGAAAAAAGATGATAATTCCAGGAAAAATGACACAAAAGGAAAGGAAAAGAAAGAAAAGTATATATATACGGCTCCGCCGGGTACATACTTTGAAGACCCCTCTTTGAATGATATTTTCCTGCTGTTTTTGAAATCAAGACAGAATAAAGGTGATCAGCTGACAGAAGAGCAGATTCAACTGTTGGCAGAGGAAGTCCTTTCTTTATCCAGTGATCCGGAGGAAAGGATCGCCATGATCAAGAAATCTATTATGAATGGCTGGAAAGGCTTTTATCCGGTGAAAAAGCAAAAGAAGAAAGGGACATCTAAGAACCGGTTTAACAATTTCCACCAGCGGGACTATGACTTTGCTGATTACGAAAGGCGTTTATTGAAACAGGGACCAGGAGGTGATGAAGAGCGTGGATGTAAAAGAAGTATGGGGTAAGGCTTGGAGCCTTAGACCTGGCCAGAACACAACCAACATGAAATGTGTTGGTACGATTATTAAATCCGGTATCCGGTTTACGTATTACCAGGATGAGAATGGAGGAATATGGTTTGACAGTGAGCCAGTCGAAGGGAAAACTGAATGGATGCAGAGAGCAGATGAAGCCAGGAGAAGAAGGAATAGACGGTATTCTTGAAGTCTTAAAGGCTTATGTCTGTGATGAGATCTGCTGCCACAGAGGTGCTGTAACACAGGAAGAAATGGATCAGCACTGCTGCCGTTGTAAATTACAGCAGTACACAGACAAGATCCGTGAAGAATATGAGAAGATCAATGCTTTTGATCAGAGTTCAACGTATCAGATCATGAAGAAGTATCGCAAGATCATCTTATGCAAAGATTGCAGACACAGAGCAAAATTACGAGATGATTGTTATCGCTGCAGGAAAGCAACCAGCCTTTTAGGTACATTAGAAGACTATGATGGTTGCAGTAGAGGAGAAGAAAAATGTTAATCAGAAGTAAGAACAAAATGCACATTGTAAATATTGAAAATGGTGTAGTATCCGCTGAAGGGGACGGAACGGTTACATTTCGTGCAGGAAAGATAAGAGTTGTATTAGGCGAATACTCAAGTGCCCAAAAAGCTTTTAAAGTGCTGGATATGATCCAGGAAGCGTATGCAGATGAAAAAGTCGTAGAATACACACTTGCTTTACAGGAAAACGAATTTAAAAATATGACAAGAGATCAAATACTGTCTGTCCGAGCCGGTATCCTGAAGAAAGCTGTTTTCCAGATGCCAAATGAAAGTGACGTAGAGGAATAAGGAGAAATCATGGATGTAGTAGAAAGTAAATGGTACGAAATGGACATGCCACTGAATGATGTAAAGAAACTTCTTTCAGCGAATATCAAAACCATGTCCAGAAGCTTTATTGCTGCCGGATATTACATGAAGTATATCCGGGACCGGGAATTATTCCGGGATGGTGGATATAACAGTATCTGGGAGTTTGCGGAAGATCAGTATGGAATCAAAAAGTCAGCAGCCAGTCGCTGGATGGCAATGAATGACAAGTTTTCCAAAGATGGAAACAGCCCTATCCTGGATGATAAATACAAGGATTTTAACAAAAGCCAGCTGCAGGAAATGTTGTATCTGACAGATGAACAGATGGAAGAAGCCGAACCGGAAATGAGTGCAAAGGAAATTCGTGCAATCAGGAAACCTCCGGAAGTAGAAGTTATTGCGCCGGCGCAACAGATAGATGATCAGATCCCCGGCCAGGACAGCATTGAACAGCATCCAGAATACATGCCAGGAAAAATGACGATTGAAACAGCAACCGGACAGAACCGGCCGCCGGAGAACGAGATCCCAATCACACCGGAACTGCAGATAGAACGCTTTTTCGAAGCCCTGAACAGAGGGGATAAAGAACGGGTTCTTGCGTGTGAGATAAATGCGATAACTTATTTACTGGAAGCCCGGTATCAGGATGTCAGAATCAGGAACGGTAATTTCAATTATCAGGCAAATTCAACCGGGATCATGTTCAATCCTGGAAGTTACATGGAATGCGCTTTCACCTGGAATGAGCTGGCCCACGAGCTGATAAAAAGGTTCGGGAAGAAACGGAAACCGGTCAAGATGGTGTCTATAGACGCACCGGAGAAGAAAGATAACAAAATGCCGGGGCCGGCAAAATGTATCACTGGAAAGAGCGGTTCGGGAAAATGCGGTGCAGCAGCCTATTGTGATACGGAATACAAATGCTGTGCTCAGTGTCCGGATGATTGTAACAGCCGGTGCGGTTGGCTGGAAGAGTACTGCTTATCGGCAGCGGAAACACAAGACGAAAAGCAGCACGATTTTGTTGATAATGACAAAATGTCTGACCATGCCGGTAATCCCACAGAGATGCTTCCGGAAAACTGGCCGGAGTATCTGAGAGATCTTCCGGTTCCGACAAGCACTGCACTTGCAAGCTATCTGTATGACCATGAGAGAACACTTAAACAGATCCTGGACGTTGAAAAGGAAGAACCGGGATTCCCGCATATGACGATCATGAAGCAGCAGATGACAGTGGCTGGACTTAGACTTTTGAAGAACTATATCAAGAATATGGAAGAAGCAGAACAGCCACCTCTTCCGGAGATGAGAAACAATGATCAGCGTAAACAGTGGTTGAGGGAATATAAATCCTGGGGACTCTGGTACACAGATCCTCATATTGGAGCACGGTACTACAAGTACGATTTCAATAACGGTGCCCGTCTGATAGCAGAAGAATACGATTCGGAGTCAAAGAAAGAAAGCTGGTGGGTACCAACAGAACCATACTTCCTACATCTTGTAGGCGGACCGAAACCGGAAAGGGGCGTACCGAAATGGACATACCATTCGAAATATCATAAATTCCCGAACTCAGAAACAGAGTTGGTTGAATTCCTGAAGGAGGTACAGAAGAATGGCTAAACTTGATCAGTATATGCAGGGCCGTACAGAAGGAATGGAACTGGCACTGCGTATCGCAAAAGACAAAGGGATTGAGGAACTGGAAAAAGAAGTACGTTTCCGGCAGAAGACAGGGATTAGCCTAAATGTGACCCGACAAGAGTTGAATAAAGCTAGTAACAAGATCAAAGAAATGACATTAGATACTTTTACATTGCTTTCGGTCGCAGCACTGCATGACGTGTTTGGATTCGGAAAACAGCGATGCGAACGCTATATGAAAAAAATGGAAGAAGGAGCCACGTATCTTATGGAAGACCTGGCCACTTGGGATGATTATTCGAAAGAAGTAGAAAAACAGCTGGGTATCAAGATAGAGATCCACTGGAATGATTAAGGGTGTTTTCAAAATCCAAATATATCACAAATACATAAGGGGAGGCCCTGACCTCCCCGGAAAGGGGCAGAAATGTTATTCCCAAAACAGAAAAGTAAGAAAAAGAGAATGCGCCATCCGGCCAGCATCCTACACGATAAAAGCAGCAGGACCTGCTATCTCTGTGTTGCGCTTCACGATAACTGGAATGAACACAGGATCCTGGATGAGCATCATGTATTCGGAGGTCCGAACAGAACAAACTCAGAAGAGAACGGTCTGAAAGTATACCTGTGTCATAATCATCATATCTACGGCCCGGAGGCTGTACACAACAACGCCCGGATCCGGCACGAGATGCAGCGCATGGCACAGAGAGAATTTGAAAAGAGATATGGTCACGCAAAATTTATGGAAGTGTTCGGACGAAACTTTTTAGGTCCGTCAGGAGAGAATGATGAAGAAATGGTCAGAGCTGACAGAAAGAGAGATTAATCATAACAAAAAGAAACATTGCGAGAAATGCCTGTATTTTTCCAGAGGCGGAGACACAAACACGACTGGTTCCAGGTTCTGCGAATATCTTTTGATCACAGGTCACTCAAGGGGCTGCAGTCCGATGAAATGTAAAGAAAAAGAGATTTTCACACCCAGGCCAAAAGGCCAGCGCCGGGTAAACAGAGCAATCAGGATATCGTAAGGAGGAAAGATATGAAGACATGCAAAAACTGTATCGATAACGACGATGGTCTTTGTGATCGTAAAGGAATCCTTGTAGAAGACGGAGACCACTGTGACCGGTATCGGGAGGCAGAGAAACCCAGAATGAAGAAACATGAAAAGAAGTTGGACATTACTCCAGAGCTGGCACTGGCAGCATACAACACACTGATCCAGTTCTGTAAAAGCCAGCCGGCCAGTGAAGACGGAACCTGCAGCAGCTGCATCCTGTACCAGCACTGCCCAGGTACATCAAATCTTCTTCCGGAAGACTGGAAGGAGATACATTATCCATATTTGACAGGAAACACGATTCACTACATAAAGGCTGGTAAAGTCAAGCAGATTATATTTTCTAGCCGGGAAGATGCAGAGGAAAGGCTCAGAGAGATGAAAGAAGGTGTGAAATGAGCTACAAGAACAATGAAGGTTATCCAGATCCGACAGCTGGTAAAGCGGTTCGGTCAGCAGGCAGGATGCCGACACACATTTATAACGCCTTTTGTGTCCTGAATAATACGGCAGGTCTGCTGGGATTAGAGATTACAGGTATGCGGGATCGAAAAACAGGAAAAGAATGGAAGAAATAGAGAAAGCCGGGAACGTGTATGATCCCGGCTAAAAGCATCGAAAGGGGAGGATACCAGTGGGCGAGATCAAGATCACCAGGAAGCTTCTGGATAACTACAGAAAGTTAAAGAGGGAAATACCGGTCCTCAGCATGGAACTGGCTGAAATGAAACAAGGGGAGGCCGGTCTTGGGAACAGTACGATATTTGATTACAGCACAGGATTCGCACGGCCACAGAGTGTAGTCGGATTCGACCAGGAGAGATACGATAGAAGAAAGAGAACATATGAACATAAAAAGGAGCAGGCGGCAGCAGTGGAACGATGGATCCAGAATATTGAAGATGGCCAGACAAGATATGTGTTCAAGGCATTCTATCAGCAAGGAATGACCTTGGAAAAAATAGCAGAAAAGACAGGATATTCCCAGAGTCCGGACTATCCGAGACTTTACATCAGGGATACATATTTGAAAAAATGTGAGATTAAGTAAAAAATATCGTTTATATCGGAAATATCGTTATACAATACAATAGAAGCCAAAGGCGCAGAGACGACGAGGCTCCTTCTTGTAACAAGCTGCCAGAGCCAGCCTACACCCTGGCAGCAGTTTCGGAATATAGTTCAGTGGTAGAACAGCTGATTCATGGATCTGCATAGCGGTGGTTCGAATCCATCTGTTCCGATTTCTCCATTAAGGAGAAAATCCTAACCCCATATATTTTGTGAAACGTCCTGTAGAAATATGGGGCGTTTTGTAGTATTATGATAGAGCAAATGTATGGAGGAGCAAATGGAAGAGATAAAACTTAAGAATATTTATTTTGGAAGAGCTGATGGCTCACAAGAAGCAGAGGATGAAAATTTTGAGAATCTTTTTTACAAAGGAAATAAAAAATATGATCTATTGAATAAAAATATTGATAAATTTATTATTTCTGGTAGAAAAGGAACTGGGAAAACAATTTTAGCCAAATATTTTGAAAAAGAAAAAAACAAAGAAAATATATTGACCAAAATTTTGAATAAACGAGAGTTGATATTAAAAATCTATTTGGAAAAGGGTAAATATGAATTAGAAAGACAAGAAGCAGAATTATTTATAGAATATACTCTACTATGTGAAATGTCCAAGGTTATGCTACAAAATAAGAAAAAATTTATGAGATTTAAAAACATAACGAAAGCATGGGGGATTTATAAAAATTTCAAGAATTTAGAGAAATTAATAAATGATAGATTTCCAGGTGAAAACTATGTGCTTGAATCTTTTAATATAGGAAATAGCATTGAAACAGGTACCAGTGGAGAAGCAAGTTCAAAAGTAGCCAAAACATCGACAGAAATAAAAACTAATACAAATAGGGATGAAAAATATCAAAAAAGTTCTTATTTTCAAATTATAGATAGTGTAAAAAGATCTTTATTTTATTTGATGAAAATTATACCAGTTAACTTGATTTTTGATGATTTAGATGAAATGGAAGAAAAAATCGATGAGAATGATAGGTTAATCAAATTTTTAATAGATTTCATCGAAGTATCTAATTCATTAAATATGCAGTTACGAAAAGAAAAAATTGACAATAGCCGAGTAATTATTTTAATAAGATCAGATATTGTAAAAGTTCTTAATGAAAATTCATCAAATTTAAATAAGATAATAGCTGATTCTGAGATAAGACTTAATTGGATAAAGAAAATTACAGGTAATGAAATGCATCCGCTTATGGAAATGATTGTTACTAAAATCAAAAAATCCAATTCTGATTTAAGCGGTATGAATAATATTGAAATAATGAAAAAATTTTTTCCAGAAAGAGTTAACGGACTTCCTGTAATTGTTTATATGTTGAATAATAGCTTTGGAAGGCCTAGAGATATTGTTACAATGCTAAACATAATAAGGAACGAATTTCCAGAAAATGCATATTTTTCTGCTGATTTATTTAAAGCGACTCAGCAGGAATATTCAAATAAATTTACAGATGAATTAAGAAATGAGTTATCTACGCATTATTCATCTAAAGTTATTAATGAATGTTTTGAAATAATACATTTAATAAATAAAAGAACATTTTGGATTTCTAACATCCAGGAAATATTAGATGAAAATCCTGATAAATTTTCATATTTTAAAACTAAAGAGCAGTTTGCAGATTTTATATATAATTTTGGAATTGCTGGAAATTTTTGGATAAAAAATGGAAAGAAGAATTTTTCGTGGAAATACAGAGAAGATGGATTTGATAGTCCTGATTATAAGGAAAAGTTTGTTATACATCTCGGATTAAGAAAAACATTGTTGGGATGAAAAAAGGAATTGCTGAAAAGCAATTCCTTTTTTATGAGAGCTTCTACATCTCTCTACATAATATAATATAATTAAGCTAAATTCAAATGCTTACAACTGCATTATATGTTTAAAAAATATAATAATCAAGCTTTTTCAAATAAAATTAACGAAAAATTCATATTTATATAGATATAAAAGTTTTACAGGCACCCTTCGGGGTGCCTTTCTATATGCGGACATTTAGCTCAGCAGGTCAGAGCAGCCGGCTCATAACCGGTCGGTCCTGGGTTCGAGTCCCAGAATGTCCATCAAATAACGCGGGATGAAGTAATGGAAACTTGCAGATCTCCTAAGTCTGAAATGATGGTTCAAATCCATCTCCCGCTATTTATGAAAGGATAAGGTATGTTAAGAAGTTGCAAATACTGCGGACGGATTCATGATAGTAAATATCAGTGTAGCAGTAAGCCGGTACGCAGGAAGATACGGACAAAGCAGAATAGTTTTCGAAGCACCGAGGCATGGAAGCGAAAGAGCCTGGAGATCAGAGAGCGGGACAAATATCTGTGCCAGATTTGTATGCGAAAGCTGTACGGAACCACACAGCAATATAACAACCGGGAAATAGAAGTACATCATATTGTACCAATAGCAGAAGACTGGGACGGAAGGCTTGACAATGACAATCTTATTTCATTATGTGGTAGGCATCATGAGATGGCCGAAGCCGGGAAGATATCGCAGGCGGAACTGAAAGAGATTGCCAGGCAGCAGGAGGATGAAATGTAATCCCCCCCCGCCTAAAAAAATCTGAAAATTTTGACTTTTTTACGACCACATATGCCCACAGATTTATAATAAATTCCCACATCAGCGTTTTTATTCTTGACGGAAGGAGGGAGCACAATGCCAACAGCACCAAAGTCTGCAGATATTATTCGGATGGAAGGAAAATCACACAGAACCAAGAAAGAACTCCGGCAGCGTGAACAGGCAGAAAAGGCTCTGCTTACAGGGATTCCGCTGAAAGAACGGCAGGAAGTGAAAGACAATGAGATTGCACATAAGGAATTTCTTCGACTGAAAAAGCTCCTTGAAAAGATCAATAAATTCGATGATATGTATGGAGCTGTGATAAACAGATACTGTATTTTATATGCAGAAACGAAGGAATTTGAGGAAAAAAGAGACCAGTTTTATAAACAGTTATGTGAGTTTCAGAATGAAAAAGACGATATGCTTATCAACAGAGAACTGACGCGGAAAGAATATTACGGCATTGAAGCTTCCATGCAGAAAAGTCTGGTATCTATGGATCGGCAGATCCAGGCAAAAAGAAGAATGCTGGCAGAGATTGAGAAAGAAAACGTTATGACGATCGCAGCATCCCTCAGATCTGTTCCGAAGAAACCGGAAAAGAAAACCAATCCACTGAAAGAAGCGTTGGGTGGATGAAAGAAGGAAAAGCATACAAATATGCCGTATGGTGTTCCACGGAACAGGAAGGAAAAGTTCCGAAATATGTTAAGAAACAGGCGGAAAGCTGGTTACATATTGCGGATGGGAATGATGAGGATGCTTATGTAGATGAACAGGAGTATGAAAAAATATGCAAATTACTAAAATTAATGGTCCACCCGGATCTTAGATGCAGTATTTATGATGGCCTGGAGGATTATGCGTGGCTTATGATCGTAGCCGGGCTGTGCACATATTGTCGGAATTCGGAACAAAGAAGCCGGTTTTATGTAACGATTCTTCTTGAAATCGCACGAAAAAATTTTAAAACATTCAATTCGGCAGTGATATTTATCCTGCTGATGCTTACAGAACCGGATTTTTCCCGGTTCTTTTCTGTTGCGCCAGATTTGCAATTATCATCGGAACTGAAAAATGCCATCCGAAAAATTATAAAAGTTTCGCCAGCATTATACGATGAGGATGAACCAGCATTTAAGGTCTTGAGGAGCCAGATCATATGTCTGCTCAATGAAAATGAATATACGCCGCTTGCATACAGCCAGGACGGAATGGATGGAAAACTGGCAAATGCGTATCTGGCAGATGAAGCAGGAGCATTGGATGATTATCCGGTAGAAGCAATGAGATCTTCACAGATTACCTTGTTTAATAAACTTGGAATTATCATCAGTACACAGTATCCCAACGATAATAACGTGATGATCGATGAAATTGACATTGCAAAAAAGACTTTGGACGGTCTGCTGGATGATCGGCGATATTTTGCTTTGCTTTACGAACCAGATGATGATCTGAAGCAGGGAGAAGCCTGGCAGACGGATGATCGTGCGATTTATCAGAGCAATCCGGTTGCAGTATCCCATCAATATATTTTTGATGAGATAAAAAAGAAACGTACCTTAGCAGTCCTTTATGAGAATAAAAGAGAAAATTATCTTTGCAAGCATAACAATATTCTCTATAAGGGACTTGGTGTGGAAGGTTATATAGATATTCAGAAAGTGAAACTGTGCAGGATCCAACCAGATCCACAGTGGTGGAATGGCCGTCAGGTATGGGTTGGAGTAGATCTTTCCCAGACGGATGATAATACTGCGGTGGCGATGGTGACAGAAGATAACGGATATATTTACGCTAGGGTAATGGGATTTATTCCAAAAGAGAAAATTAACATAAAAACCCAGAAAGAACATGTGGATTATCAGAGAATGATCAGTAAAGGGGAGTGTATTGCATGTGGTGAGGAAGTAATTGATTACAGTGTAGTGGAAAATTATGTGATACATCTGCTGGAAGAAGAATACGGAGTAATTGTGGAACAGGTTGGATATGACCGCTACAATGCAATTTCAAGTGTCCAGAAAATGGAAGCAGAAGGGCTGGAGTGTGTGGAAATCAAACAGCATAGTTCCGTCCTGCATCAGCCAACAAAATGGTTAAAAGAGCTGATCCTGCAGCAGGCATTCCGATATGAAGAGAACCGGCTTCTGGAAATCAATTTTCAGAATGCGAGATGTACAGAAGACACAAACTTAAACAAATATGTCAACAAAAAGAAATCCACCGGTAAGGTAGATGAGGTAGTTGCATTGATTAATGCGATGTATCTCTTACAGCAATATTTATTAAATGGCGACAATTTTGTTGCACAAACAGCATAGGAGGGATATCAAGGGAAATTTGGAAACGGAAAAAACGTGCGGATCCGGATCTGGAACCGGAAGTAGATGCCGCTATTTTAAGAGCCTGGTTATCAGGAGAAAGTATTGGAAGGGAAGGAGCAATGAATATTCCGTCCCTGGCCGGATGCCTGAATAAGATCGCAGGGACAATGGCAGCAGTTCCAATAAAGCTGTATAAACGGGAAGATGACAGGATCACAGAAGTGACGGATGATAGGCGAACGATATTACTGAATTCTGAAACAGGGGATACGCTGGATGCTTATCAGATGAAACGGGCCGTTGTTCTGGATTATTTTCTTGGGAGAGGCGGTTATATTTACATAGATAAAGTCAGGAACGAAGTACGTTCTCTCAGGTATGTGGCAGAAAAAAACATAAGTTTTAACCAGAATCCGGATGTGATATTTAAAGATTATGACATTTTAGTACAGGGAAACACGTACAGGCCATATCAGTTTGTACGCCTTCTGAGAAATACGGAGGATGGGGCACAGGGGAAAAGCCTTATTGAAGAAAACAAGCAGCTTCTTAGTGTGGCGTATAACTCCATGAAATTTGAGGAAACCCTTGTTGCAACAGGCGGTAATAAGAAGGGCTTTATTAAGTCTCCGAGAAGACTGTCGCAGCAGGCAATCAATTCTTTGAAAGAAGCATGGAGAAATCTTTATTCAAACAATACAGAGAGTGTGGTGATCCTGAATGAAGGCCTTGATTTTCAGGAAGCGTCCAATACATCTGTAGAAATGCAGCTGAATGAAAATAAAAAGACGAATGGGGATGAGATCTGTAAAGTAATTGGGATCCCGCCATCGCTTTTAAGTGGCAATGCCGGAGAACAGGATGAAAAAAATTTCATTAAATATGAGCTTTCAAACCTGCTGGCAGAGTTTCGGACTGCATTAAACCGGGCAATGCTGCTGGAATCTGAAAAACAGATGTATTTTTTTGATTTTGATATTTCAGAACTGATCAAAGGGGATATTGACAAGCGGTATAACGCATACAGTGTTGGAATTGAAAAAGGATTTCTTCAGACAGATGAGGTCCGAAAAAAAGAAAATATGCCACCTCTTGGTATGAAATTTATCAAACTGGGGCTCCAGGACGGATTGTATGATCCGGAAAGCAATAAAGTGATTGTACTTAACACCAGTAAAACATTAGATTTGACAAAAATAAAAGAAGGGGGCGATGACCCAGGAGAATAGAGATCAGAGAGCAGTCGGTTACGATTGATGGCTATGTAAATGCTGTTGCCAGAGACAGCAGACCGATCCGGGACAGAAGCGGGGAACAGTTTATTGAGCAGATTGTTCCGGGAGCATTTGAGAGAGCCATTTCACGCGCAGATGAAATAAAGATCCTGTTGAATCATGATTACAGCAGGGAACTTGGAAGTACCAAAACAAATCTGCAGCTGTTTGAAGACAATATCGGGCTTCGTGCAATTGCAGAAATTACAGACGCGGAAGTGATCGAAAAAGCAAAAAAAGGAGAACTGAGAGGCTGGTCCTTTGGATTTATAGAAAGGGCCGCAAAAGAGGAAGATACCGATTCCGGACTGAAACGCAGATTTGTTGAGGATATGGATCTGAAAGAAGTATCCATTATTGATAACAGGAAAATTCCCTGTTATGCAAGCACTTCCATCGAGATGCGCGCAGACGGGAATGAAGTACTGGAGGTAAGAACTCTGGAAACAAAAGTAATCTCAAGTGAACAGAAAGAAAAAGTGGATTATTCGAAATATGAAGCTATCATCAGAAGATTAGGGGGAAAATCATGAAAAGTCATAGAGGAAGAATTACAAATAAAAAGGCATTCCGAGTAGCTGCCAGACGATACCTGCAGGTAAGGGCAGAGGAATTAAAGAACCTGGAGGAAAAAAGAGCTGCCCTTGTAGAAGAAATGGAAGGGATTTTAAATAAGGCCCAGGAAGAAGAACGTGCCTTTGAAGAATCAGAGCAGGCCCGTTTTGATGAAATTGAGAAAGAAATCAATGCCATTGACAAGACGATCGAAGCAAAAGAAAGAGCCAGAAATCTGGGAAATCCCGGAGGAAAGAAAAAAGAAGACGGGGAAAACGATGATCTGACCGTTGAGGAGCGGGCATTTGTGGATTATGTGAGAGGAACACTTACAAACGAAAGAGCTGCGAACCTTACTTATGCGGACAATGGTGCAGTGATTCCGTCTTCTATTGTCAATAAAATCATTGAAAAGGTAGTAGAAATCTGCCCAATCTACAGTATGGCTGACCGGTATAACATTGGTGGAACAATCAATATCCCATATTATGACGAAGAAACCAGTTCCATTAAAATGGCTTATGCGGATGAGTTTACAGAACTTACCAGTACCTCTGGAACATTCAAGAGTATTTCGCTTGGTGGATTCCTTGCAGGAGCACTGACGCTGATTTCAAAGAAACTGATCAATAACAGTAATTTTGATGTACTGAATAAGATTATCCAGTATATGGCAAAAGCGATTTCTGTATTTATTGAACATGAGTGTCTGATCGGAACAACCGGAAAAGCTGAAGGACTTACGAAAGTTACACGGGGTATTACAGCAGCGGCAGCAGATAAAGTTAAAGCTGACGAGTTGATCGATGTACAGGAGTCCATTCCGGATACTTATCAGAGCGGTGCTGTATGGATCATGAATAAAGCCACCAGAACCGCAATCCGAAAGTTAAAAGATAGTGATGGTAATTATCTTTTGAACAGGGATGTATCAGCACGGTGGGGATATACGCTTCTTGGAAAAGATGTGTATTGTTCCGATGCAATGCCAAAGATGGCAGCAAAAGCTACAGCAGTATATTATGGAGACTTTTCCGGATTAGCGGTAAAAGTGGCAGAGGACGCAAATATCGAAGTACTGAGAGAGAAATATGCAACGCAGCATGCAGTAGGCGTAGTTGCATGGATGGAAATTGATACAAAAGTGGAGGATTCCCAGAAAATCGCAAAATTGACAATGGCATCCGCTTAAAGTTGCGCCGGCGCAAAAGGAGAGGAAATATGAAGATCAGTGAAATAACTGCTGCAGATATATGGCGGCATATCAGGGAATCCCCGGAAGATATGGAAACAGAAGACAATA
>UMFS01013041.1_pt1 | contig 21204 bp, 24 predicted proteins | sample 1965071 | NCBI WGS metagenome assembly UMFS01 (sample SAMEA4836052, study PRJEB28245) | human gut metagenome | biome: gut microbiome; material: fecal sample | place: Denmark | collected 2008
TGTCAGAAGAGTTGACTGCTTAAGTCTTGCAGCCATATCTTCCATATAAATTTCATAGAGGTTTTGAAATGTCATGTTAGGATTGGCAGACTGCTGTTCCAAAAAGTCCATTTCAAATCCTAAAGCTTCCTTTTTGGTGGCGAAGCCTCTTTTCCACTTCTGTTTCTTGATTCCCTGCCAGTTCGTGTAATAGAACTTGGCGAACCATTTACCAGTTTTTTCATCATTGTACTGATATTGATAATGTTGATATGGAAATATGTCGGAAGGAAGATTTTTCTGTTATAGACGAACAAAGTAATATCGAAAAAGAACAGGCAGACTTATATGTTGAGGAATCTCGTGAAATGGATGATATTGATGCGGAACAAATTTATACAGGTAAGAATGTAGCTGTAGATGATGAGGTCCTAGTTATTCCGATGGCTGCTGATAAGGTTGAATGGATTGCTGATAGGTTATCTGAGAGTGGAGCATATGAAGATGTAGATGTTCCTGTTAAGGCGGATATATTCGGATTTGATATTGCAGATGTAAGTGGAAGTATAAGGCTGTTTTCAGATGTTATGAAGAGGATGGGAATAAAGCTGGCTGGAGATGAGCTTTATGAGGAGTTTCAGAGAATTTATGATGAGAGCGTTGGCAGAGGATAAGATTTGGAATATGGGCAGAGGGAGGTGATTCCTCTGCTCGAAGTTTAATTTACAATTTTAAAACCAACCCTTTAATAGATGAATAATACATAAAAAATAGAGTTGACGTCATAAAACTGTGGTTTTATAATTAAAATATGGGTAATAAGCAGTAAAATGTATAATACACGTATGGAGGAAAAGTTATGTCTAACTTTGGTTTACCGGAATATGATCAGCATAGAGAATGGATTCGTAATGCTAGAAATCGTAATATGAAATGGGAACAGATTGATTACGCTGGACAAGGAAATGATGAAGGCTTATCAGTTTTTTTAAGTCAGCAGACAATGTTGAATTTTTGGAAAGAAATAAGTTGCGACGAATGGAGAGAACTTGTTTGTTTGCAGAAAGAAGCTGAGGAGCAAACTCAAGTGATAGATTATTTAAGTGGTCAGGCAATGATTATGGGAGAAGGTGAAGATAATGATGTATCGATTCCAGGAGATCCTCAATCGGCATGGCAACTTTACAGAAAAAAATACTTTCAAGCGGTTTCAAAGAAGAAGTTGTGGATGAAATGGAGAGGGCAACGATCAAGATTCTGAAGCGATTAAGTAATGATACTACAGAAATTAGACCAGTAAAAGGATTGGTTATTGGTAATGTTCAATCCGGAAAAACAGCGAACATGGCAGCACTAATGGCTATGGCAGCTGATTGGGGATGGAACATGTTTATTGTTTTATCTGGAACCATTGAAAATCTTAGACAACAAACACAGAATAGATTATTGGGCGATTTGAATTGTTTGGGAAATCTTAACTGGAATGGTTTAGAGCATTTATCTAAAAAGCCTATGTTGGGTCAGAGAACACAAGATTTACATTTTGATAAAACATCAAAGCAAAGATATTTTACGGTTTGTTTGAAAAATCCGGGAAGACTTAAGGGGCTTATACAGTGGTTGCAGTCTGATGCTAATAAGCAAAAGCAGATGAAGATAAACTCATTGATAATGGGAAAACAAAAGGTAAGTTGTATAGACTAAAGTAATTCGTCGCTTTTTTCGTTGAAAAAGCGACGAAATAAGTTATTCTATCATGAGGACTACCTGATAGATACAGGTGTGTTGAGGGTAATTAAGAGGTCAGAATCGTTTGAATTTACAAATATGGGAATTTTAAAACTTGCGTTAGGAGATATTTATCGTGGAGGTAATTCAAAGTCAAAAAATTCTCATATGCAGACTCTGCTTAGACTGGTTGGATTTGGCAATAATGCTGAATCTGGATTTCCGACAATTCTTGATATGTGGAAGTCAGAAGGGGGATAAAACCGGAATTGATTGAAGATACAAATCTTGATCAAGAGACACTTTTGATGAAGATGAGAAAGGAATCCGATGATAAATCAGCAGAAAAGTTAGCAGATTCAAAAAACATAATGGTTAAAGATATTATTATATACAAATATAGGACAGGAAAATGAGGATAGATAAACAATTTATTGAGGATGCATATAGAAAGTTAAAGGGTAGTGTATATTTAGATAAAACAGTACCTTTTATAAGAATGAGAATTGTGGATTTTGAAAGAGGAGATGTAGAAGAAAAGATAGAATATATATATGAAGCTCTTCATGATGAGATAAAGTGGGAAAGATTTCAAGCAAATATATTAAAAACAATAAAAGTTTTGACATTTCCTAAGAAGGTAGAGACTAAGAGTGATAATGTAATAGAGGGTGAACCAATTGTAATTTCAAATATAAGCGGAACAGATGTGGTAATAGAAAAGTATAATAATTTTATTGATATGTCTGTAGAAGGACATATTATAGGAATTCTTTGGATATTAACTATTGGATATAAAATTGATAAGGATTTATATAAAAATAGTTATGGAAATCGCTTGAATGAAAATTTGGTGTTTAATCAAAAAACTACTGCATCCCCTAATTTGTTTAAACCATATTTTAGTCAATACGAGAATTGGCGAAATCAAGGACTTAAGATGGCTGAAAGAGTTATAAATAATCAGAAAAAAAGTGTAATATTAACTATGCTTGATTTAACTCGATATTATTATAATGTTGAAATTACAGAACATGTGTTTAAAGAAATGACCAATAATTTTTATGATAACAATGATGGCATCATAAATAGATTAAATCATTGCACTTATAATATAATAAAAAAATATTCGGAATTGTGTGGGTGCAATAATGAATATATGGTGCCTATAGGATTTCTTCCATCTTCTATAATTTCAAATTACTATTTAAAAGGTATTGATATTAAGATGGCAGAATCTAAAGGAGCTGTATATTATGGTCGTTATGTAGATGATATGATACTTGTAACTGAAATTGAAAATACAGATACTTTTAAAGAAAATATTTTAAGTAAGGGAAATCAATATGTTTGCAACTATATGATTGAACTGTTGGAAGACTCAAATGTAATAAAAAACAATAATAATGGTAAGTATTTACTAAGTGGTTTTTCTAAGTTGAATTTTCAAAAGAGTAAATTTCGATTCTTTTATATTGATAAGGATGGGTACAACACTATAATTGAAAAAATACAAGATGATATTTGTAAGAATGCAAGTGAATTTAATTATATACCCGAAAACGCAATTGAAGAATTAAATACTGAGGTTCTAAAACTTGAAAGAGAAGATACCGTAAATAAACTAAGAGCGATTAACAAAAGTACCATTGATAAGTATACATTATCTAAAACGGTTGGAAAAAACATAATGATGTCAAGATTTGCTGAGGATAAAACAGCAATAAAATTTGCAAAAAGCCTTGAACAGGTATTAAATCATAAGGAAATATTAAGTAATTATACATTATGGGAAAGTATTCTTAATTATTATGTTATTAATAATTATGTGGAGGGTGTTATTTATCTATCTGGAGCCATAAGTTCAGCTATTCAGCATATGGATGAAGAAGATAATAAAAGTGGTGAGTACAAATATTTAAAACGTTATCAAGTTGAAAAAGTAGGAGATTCTTTAATTTATTATTATCTTGCTTGTTTGACAAGAGCAACAGCAATATCATGGGGGAAAGATATCGAGAAGTCCATACAGGAAAGCATAGGTGTAATTACAAATATTGAACAATATATACAATATAAAGATTTATATAATTTAAAGAATATTAATCAAATGCGTAAAGCATTTTGTAACTCTAGAATGATAAATAAGAGTTTGCTACCTGTTAATATAGAGGATTGTATGTCGGCATTTAAACCTAATGATATGACAAATAATGGGGGATTTTTTTCTTTGAATAATTATCTAAATTCAAATTTAAAGTGTAGATTTAGTAAGAAAAATCAAAAATATACACCATACATTCAAAGCCCTTTTGAAATATTATATAGTGTTTTAATAAATCAAATTAGAGCTGGTAAAGAAGAATTATTTTCGGATCAAAAGTGTGTAGAAATATTATGTGAAAAGTATGCGGAAAATTTTGGTAAACCAAATGGAAAATATATTAAATCATACATTGATGTTGACTTTTATGATAATGAAAAAAATGTTATAAAAATTAAAAATTTAAAAAAATATAAAAATTCAAAAGTGATAATTGCTGTTGCAAATGTAAGAATGTCAGAGGAAGACATTAAGGCTATATTTAAGGGAGATACAAGAGATATATCTAAAAGATGTCAAGAAATAGGAAGAATTCTTAATGAAGCTATACGATATAAAGCTGATATATTGGTGTTTCCAGAGGCATACATTCCGTTAGAGTATTTAAAAATACTTCAAACGAAAGTGGCTGAGCATAATATGGTAATAATAGGTGGCATTGAGCACATACCACATGGTAATTTGGTATACAATTTGACTACTACAATCTTACCAATAAAAAATAGATATATGTCTTATGCAGTCCCATTTTTTCATCAAAAATTATATTTTTCACCACACGAATTAAAGATAGTACAGGAAAATGGCTATAAACCAGCAAGAGGACAAAGACATACATTGTTTAATTGGGGAAATATATTTTTTGCAACATATTGCTGCTATGAACTAACATCTATAAGTTTAAGACATGAGTTTCAAGGAATAGTAGACATAGTATTTGGAGTAGAATGGAATCGGGATACATATTATTTTGGAAATATTATGGAGTCTTTAAGCAGGGATATATATTGTTATTGTGTGCAATCTAATATGTCAGAATATGGTGATAGTAGAATCATACAACCAACAAAGAAAGATTTCATGAATATTTTAAAAGTGAAGGGAGGAATTAATGCATCTGTATTAATTGGCGAAATTGATATAAAGGAGTTACGTAAACATCAAAAAAATAATGCTTCTGATAATAGTGTGTATAAGCCATTGCCAGCGGGATGGGATTTAGCAAAAATAAATTTGAAAAAAACATAGAGAAGAAACTTGTCCTACAATATATTAGTTACTTGTAGGACAAGGACTTTGTAATTAACTTGGATTAATCAAATTCATAGCATCCACATATTCCTGTAATCCATTAGGTTTACAAGCTAATTCAGCATATAGCAGAGGATTTTCCTGTGCCAGCCGATATAGATACACAATATCATTCGGTGTATCAAGCAAGACAGATGAATTGCATTTTTCACAACTAATAATAAGAGGCATGCCTGTATATGTATCATTGATGGCATTAACAATAACGAAATCTGTATCAGGTTCATACATACCAAACAGGTAACTAGGGTTATTTTGTTTCATGGAGTTCTCTTTCCCACAGATACTTAGCACCATCAAGCAGGTCAATGATGGCTGTAAGCATATTGTTATAGTCGGTCTGTAGTTCCTTAATTTCATCATTGGTAGGAAGATTGCTTAAATTTTGTTGATTACAGCAATTAGTAAATGCTTTCTGCATTTCAAGTAATTGCAGATATAGTGCATTAACAGTCTGTACAAGAGGATATATGTTTTCTTTCTTGCCGACAACGCAGATACGGTTATAGATGCAGGAACGGACAAAGTAATCTTTCTTCATCATACCGCTGGCAAGGATGCGGGCTCCGATTTGTTTGCGTTCAGCATCGCTGATTCTAAAACTTATAGTTGGATGTTTGTGTTGATTGCTCATAGAAAAGCTCCTTTCATAGTGGGTGCGGCAGCAGGCACAGTTAAGCACCCGCAAGCCACATTGGATTATTCGTTTTTAGTAGTAAAAGTAGATTATATCTGTCAGAGATTTCATAGAAGCAATAGGAAATTATTGCAACTAATTTGCTACTAAAGTTTTTAAAAACTATATGAAAAGAGTAACATTTGATGAAATAGATGCGGTGGAATGCCGCATAAAATCAGCATTTTTGATTTGATGATACTTCCATGGGGAAGAGTTTGAATAATGTAAATGTTAAAGGGCAATATGGTTTATCGTCTTTAGGGCAAAAAACTATATCGTCAACAATAAAATAAAAAGTATCAGAGACCATAAGATGAGTCAAAGTATTCCTCATCTTACGGTCTCTTTTATTTTTATTTCATAGTAGCCGAAAGCCTTGTAAAATCAACGTTTTATGAATTATGAGAAAGAATTTAAGCAAGAGCAGCATATATTGCTTTTGATTGTTCAAGGGCAGTCACCTTCATCTATAAGAGGATGGTATCCGCATTCCGGTATTGGATGCAGATGGAAATCAGAAATTAGATTCTCGTAACCGTAAACAATGGAAACGTGAGGTTACCGATGCAACAGGATGGAATAATCCGAAAAACTGTGAGTTGTGGCGAAGTGAGTGGGCGAAGGAATGTAATCTGCATTTAAAGAAGGAACAGCAGATTGACCATCGATTTTATGAGCGGCAAGGAAAGATTGAAATACCGACCATTCATGAGGGAGCAGATGCAAGAAAGATTGAGGAAAAATATTATTTAGGACAGTTTGCATCCGCCTCTTGGAAAGTAGAGGAAAATCGAATTATCAAGAAGCAGAATGCGATATTGAAAAAGATGCAGGAAGTGTTTGGACAGGTTGGAATTTTATTAAAGCAATGGAAGGAGCGATTGAATGACATTATAAGAAAGCAGAGAAGTTATTCCACTGATGGAGAATATGATAAACCAGATCGAGGAACAACAGGAACTTATGGCAGAGATGTATCAGGAGATGGAGCAGAGGGACGGACAACTCAATTGGTTTCTGGAGCAGAATCAAAGATTGCAGGAATTAAACAACGAGTTGCAAGAGCAGCTTCACATCTTGCCAAGTATAGAGGAACTGTTGGAATTATTGGAGAAGAAGGACGGAGAAATTCAGATATTGAAAGAGAAAAAGCAGATGATGAAAGACGAAAATCAGCAATGGAAAGAATTAGCGGAGAAGTTGAACTACGAAAATCGGTTATTGCAGAGACAGAACGAGGAATTGTTGAACTGCAGAACCGACTAGAGAAAGCGATGGATGTAGATGAACGACTTAAGAAGCTCAAAGCAAGACGAGCGGATGGAGGAAATGCTGGATGTGTTGGAGATCATGGAGAAGGAACTGACACAGAAAGATATAATTCTCCAGAAGAAGGACAACGAGATACAAATACTACAGGGGCAACTGAACGAATCGCTGAACTTATGCGAGAAGCTGAACAGCGAGAACAAAGCCGAGAACGTACAAGCCTTAAAGAACGAATTGAAGCAAACAAGAGAATTGTTGCAGAGCGAGAAAGAGAAAAAGAAAAGAGCCGACAGCATAATAGAGGAATGTCAAGATAAACTACGACAAGCTGAGCAGGAAAAGGAATATGCATTAACACATCAAAAGAAAGTGGAGATACCGGTTGAAAAGCCGGTACTCTACAAAAGGTGCCGAAACTGTGACCGCAAGGCATATCAGCAGGCGAAAGAGCGGTATGAGCATCAAAGAAATGGACTGGAAAAGAAGTATAAGGCAAAGGCTGTTGGATTTGATGCAATGCTTATAGTTTTATTGTGGTATGCAATCATGACGACAGTATTTGCTGCAATGAGATCTGGGATATTTTTAGGCGATTTTACAGCATTTTTCGAGGTACTATGGAATGGTATTTGTCAGTCTTGCAAATGGATTGTCGGTGTTGCAAAGGCGTTGGCACAGGTGGGAGATAGGATACCGAATGAGATGATAGCGATTATAGTGCATTGGTTATTGTTTATTATAGTAATTGCTGTAGTTATAGGTGTACTTATAGTAATTGTAGAAAAGAAAGTTACGAAGGCATATAGAGAGAATTGTTGGGATGTGATTAGCGTTGGTGTGGCAGTAATAAGTCTAGCTGTGGCTGTGTATTTTGGAGATTGGATAAAGTTTTTTGTAAAGTTGAATCTCGTTGCTTTATTGTTATTAGTTCAGGCGGTATATGTCGGAATCAGAGCGTATGTGAAAGGTTGTAAAAGAGCCAGAGGCTATTATTGATGATATGGATGCTATGATGAACCGTGTGTTTTTATGAAAGGTGGATGAAGAAAATGGAAAAATTAGAAAAGATGATTGTCGAAAATGGAATCACTTATGTGTTAGGCGAGGATGATATTTATTATCCGGATTTACAATTGCCGGAAGGAACAAATTATAATATCGGTAAGTTTGGTCATATGAGATGTGAGTATCTGAAGAAGTTCAGACATGGATATTATATGGAGATGTTGCTTGAAGGAAAGTTGAATGAATATCTGCATGATATTGATGAGGAATGTCATGAGATGCTGGATAGGATTGTGGAAAAGATGAAGGAGAAACAAGGCGTGACAGAGCAGTTAAAAGCTGAGAATCAGATGCTGTGGGTAGGGAAGATGAATAATATTATTGCTTGTGCGGAGGCGGTTGTGGTGAGAGAGGTGGTGTATGTGTGATTTGGGGCAGCCTGGAGGCTGCCTTTTTGCTATATGATATATTGTTAAATTTATAAAATCAAATATTTTTTATGAAAAAAAGTTGCATAAAAAATATTTGATGATATAATAATGATAAGTAAATAGAAAAAGTGACTTGGAGGAATGAGCCATGATTATAGAGGTAAGAGCAAAAAACTGTTATGCATTTGAGGATGATATTACATTTTCAATGAAAGCAGATATGCGAAATAAAAAATTTGGAGCAAATGTTCACAAAGAGAATAATTTTAATGTCCTTAAAACGATAGGAATATATGGACCAAACAATGCCGGTAAAACATGTCTAATCAAGTGCATTAGGGCAATAAGAAATGTACTTTTAAATAAGAAGAATGGACTGATGCCGAATATTTTTACTGATAGTGATGTATGCGAGTTAGGTGTTACATTTATGGCATCTGGAAGAAAGTTCTCTTATGATTTTAAGTACGACGCAGAAAAAGAAGAATATATATATGAGTCATTTTCGGAGATATTTAAAGATCAGTACAACAACGAAAAGGAAGTTTGTTGGTTGAAAAAGGATACTGTTAGTGAAGCATACGAGTGTATTGATGAATCTGTTCAGACTATGATTTCTGTTGTATCGAAGAATAATTTGTTATGCTATGTGGTAGATTCAAGTAAATTCGAACATATCAACGAGATGAAGCAGATTCTTGTCGGATTTGCAGAAAAAATTGATATCATCAATATGAATAATATACCTATGCAGCATACGATTGAACTTATGAAGAATAAGAATCAGTTACAGCAAAAGGTTGTTGAGTTCATAAAAGATGCTGACTTATATATGGATAATTTTGAATATGTGGACATGGATAAGATACAACTGAAAACTGGTGAAGGTGACGAAAAGCCAGATGAGAAAGTACTTGATATTCCAGAGAATATTATGGATCAAATCAGATTGGTTTCCACTTATAAGGGAGTCCATGTGCCAAGTATGATGTTTGACTCTACAGGAACAAAGAAGATTGCAGCTATTGCCAGCTATGTAATTGAAGCACTTGAACAAGGCAGGATTTTAGTTGTGGATGAGTTGGATAGCAGTATTCATTTTAAGCTTACCAGGGCAATTGTTGCTATGTTTAATAATGAATTGAATACAAGTGCACAGATGATATTTACAGTACATGATATAAATCTTATGGATTGCAAGAGAATGTTCCGAAAGGAGCAGATTTGGTTTGTTCATAAGGATGAAGAAAGTGTGTATGTATATTCACTTGCAGATTTTACAGCACAGCAGGGAGTACGAGATACGACAGATGTTATGGAAAAATATAGGAAAGGTGCACTTGGCGCTTTACCTGATCCTGAATTGATTAACTCATTGCTTAGTATTAAAAGTGGTGTAAAGGGGGATGATGCCGATGCAAAATAAGCTCCCTAAGTTTTTCGATAACCATAAAATCTGTATTATCTGTGAAGGTAATGAGGAATATGAGTATCTTAAACGCCTGAAAGATTTAAAAGTGTGGAACGAGCAATATGATATTTCATTAGTTAATGCCGGTGGCAATGGAAATATCCCGGCGAGATATCAAGACCGGTACCAAAATGGAGCGGACGAGCTGGTGCTTGTGTTCTGTGATACGGAAAAGAAACCTCATGAGCAGTATGAGGACATTAAACGCAAAATTAATGAGTTTCATGGTGTGGATAGTGCAGCGAATGAAGTGATTATGTTTGGTAATCCTTGTACGATGCAGATTATATCTAAGCACTGGACTGATGAAAATCTGAAATCTCCGGCGAAGCCAGTGAATGCTCCGCTTATTCAGAAGTATACTGGAGTGGAGAATTATAAAGGAAGAGCTGATCAGATTGAAGAGGTTATGGAATACGTTACTGTGGCGAATTATAAAGATATGAGTCGAAGAGTGAAAGATTTGGATTCAGATGATTCTGTTACTGGTAGCAGTAATTTTGGAAAGTATTTAAAATTGCTTGAAAGTGATGATTGTGGATGGATTGAGGAGATTAATGAACAAATAGAGTAGGAGGATTTATATGAGAAAGACAGAATTAAGACAACAGGATATATTAAAATTGATTGAAGGATTGGATATATCACCAACTATGTATAAAAACGCAACGGATAAATACAAAGCCGTTGGTACATATTTGCAGGAACAAGGGTTAGAATGTGATATTTTTCCACAAGGTTCTTTTAGCCTAGGTACAGTTGTTCGTCCATATAGAGAATCTAAAGAAGCGGATTATGATTTGGATTTTATTTGTTGCCTTGGGGAATTAAAGGAAAAGACGACTGCTAAATATGTGAAGAATATCATAAAAGAAACTCTTTGTAAATCGGAAGTATATAAAGAAAAATTACAGAATAAAGAGTGGGATAAATGTTGGACATTGGAATATGCTGAAGTTAATGGTATAGGATTTAATATTGATATTGTACCTGGTGTTGCTGAAGCTGATGATGTTGTTCAATCAATGATTAATGCGGCATTGTTTAGAGAAGAGGCTGAACTTGCGGTTGCGATTACAGATAAAAAAGGACAAAACTATTATTGGTGCACGAGTAACTCTAGAGCATATAAGAATTGGTTTGAAACAATAAATAATCCGTTTTTGAATTATAATCGTGAAAATAGGAAAAAAGTTCTTTTTGAGAAGAGTAGAATAATTTATAATAGTATTGAAGAAATACCAGAGGGGTTAGAACGTTCATCGTTGCAGCGTGTTATACAAATTTTAAAACATCATAGAGATGTATATTATTGTAGAATCAAAAAAGAAAATTTAAAACCAACTTCTGCAATAATTACTACAATCTGTGCAGAAATTGCATATGGTATGAATCCATCAATGAATGTGTTTGAATTGCTTCAAGCAATTGCCAATGATTTTGAAATTTATTCCTATAATCAAACATTGCAAGAAGAAGATTTTGCAAGACAATATATAAATAAAAATATTATTCGTAAACGTAAAGGCATGTGGTGTATTATGAATCCTGTCAATCCAAATGATAACTTGGCTGATTCATGGAATGATAATCCGGAAAAGGCGGAAATATTTTTTAAATGGGTAAAAGCAATGAAAAAGGATTGCTTAGATTCAATGAAGCTTGAAGATAATGATTTTGTGGCATTGTTGGAAAATAATTTTGGAAGAGAATATGTGAAGAAGAATGTAAAATTGGAAAACTATGTTAGTGCGGTACCTAATGTCATTATGAACACACCTAAACCATGGGGAAGGTAGATTATGGAAATTGATAATCGAGATATTATAACTATGAAAGAAAAGTACCCTGATTTTATATTTTTTGAACATGAGAAAGAATATATTTTTACAGGAGAACTTGACATAGATCATATTTATAATGATATTCGTATGATAGGAAAGTTTAATTTGGAAATTAAAGTTTTCAAGGACCATTCTTCACAAATACCAGTAGTAAAAGAGATATCAAATAGGATTGATATAAAATATCCACATCGGTACAGCGATGGACAGTTGTGTTTGGCTTCTGATTTGGAACTCAAGATGTATTTTTCACAGAATATAGATATAAGTAGTTTTGTTGAAATGTATATAATACCATATTTATACACATATCTTTACTATGAGGAATATGGTGTATATCCATTTGGAGAGCGATCACATGGTATTATGGGAGATTTGGAATATATAAAGGAATTGTTCATGGTTAGTGAATGGAGGCAAGTTTTTGATATTGTGTATTTTATAGCATATTCTTCATATAGAGGCCATTTGTTATGTCCTTGCGGAAGTGGAAAAAGGATAAGAAATTGTCATGGTAATACTTTGATGAAGGTAATGAATGCAAGTCTTAAGAATGAGTGTAAAGCAATTTTGATAGAATTAAAAAGAATATATGATAGGAAGGTAAACTAATGGATAACATAGTTAAACAGTTAAAGCAGTTTAAAACAGATGCAATTTATGAAAAGAAAAAACACTACAATGCTGCTGAAAGAAAACGTAGATATTATAAAATATTATCCTTTATACAAATATTTTTGAATGCAATTACGGGTACTACTTTACTTACATTAGTGTTTGGTAAAGGGAGTAAAGTAGCTGAAATAATTGCCCTGATATTGACCATTATTGCAACCATATTGGCGAGTATACAAAAAATTGGAGATTATGAAAAGCAAGCCCAGGAAAATGCAAAAGTTGCAGATATGTATTTGAGAATTAGTAAAAAGATTAGTCTTATGTTAAATTTTATAAAGGATAAAATTTTGTCGGAACAAGATATTATGAAAAGGGCAGAGGAAATTCAGAGCGAAATAAGTCAGGCGAATGAGGTGGGATCGCAATTTCCGACAAATCAAAGAGATTATAATAAGGCAAAAAATGGTATACAAAATGGAGAAGAAAACTATACGATAGAGGAATTAGATTTGTGGGAATAGCTTTTATATAATGAATATGATTGCAAAATGCTTGCAAAAAGTTCCAAAACGATGAAGAATACATAGAAAATCAAAAATAATTATACAAAATATAGCAATATAACACTTGACTAGACACGACATATAGTTGCCGAAATCGAGTTTGAATAATTTTCAAAAGCTCGCAAAGTTTGAAAGCAGAATGGGTAATAGAGACAATAAGATTGTTTGGAATTTATTCGGATAGAATTGCAGAGTGTTCTGAAGTGCTTGATTGAAATTATGAGGAAAGCTAGAAAATAAGCTAGAGCAAGGCAGAAATAGCTGATAGAGTTAATAGTTTAGGTGCTATGGCGTGGGCTGGTAGCACCTGAATTGTTTTATGAAGATTTTAATTTTGCTGTTGTTACTTGAGAAACAATCGCAATAAATTGTGAAAGTTTGTTGAGAAAGAACATGTGTTGTAGTATTCTAGAAGTGATGTTTAATTTGAAGATATTAGTGGAGAAGATAAGTGAAAGAGAACATACATAAAATATTTGGAAATTGGAATGAAACAATCATGCGGTCATGTTTGCAGAGGATAATGGGAGAAGTCCACATCAGTTCGTCTGGACTTATGGTAGTGAAGAAAAGGCTGTGAATACAGAGATAGCAGAACGGATAAAGGAGCATGAAAAAGGTCCTGATGGCAACAACCGCGGAATTTTCCAGAAACGGTGGGCTGACCATGATTATCATGAAGAGGGTGTAGAATCTATTTCTATCGTTCAAAATCGTAACATAGGGGTGCTGAACGAGATTTTATCAGATAATAAGGATAAAGATGTTGTTGTAGTAACCTATGGTACTAACCTTAGTACTATATTCGATTTTTATGATAACAGTTTTGGAAGTGAAAATTTTCTAAGAATTATCGACTGGATGCCATATATTATTGAATTGGATTTTGAAGGTAATGAGTTGGTCGGCAAACAGGAACATTGTCATGTGGAGAAGGAATTTCAAGGAAAACAGCGTGCAGATAAGAGGTAGAGAGGTATAGATGAATACAAGATATTATATGGTCATTATTAAAGGTGAAATAAAGACATCTGAAATAATGTCATGTGTGTACAATAGAAATACCAAAAAATGGGATGTAAAATTCAATACCGGAAAAACATATTCTTATGCATATTTGAATGTGGAAAAATTAACTGAACCAGATGTTTTAAACCCTAATATGTATCGTATTAGCAGAGGTGGACGGGAGTTCTTTAATATTAAAGCAATATATGTATTTAAAAGTACATATGAGTCTTATTGGCATATTCGTTTTGGCGATGGCAGTGAAAGAGATTATCGTTGGAGTGATTTACATATTGTTGAATCATGCCTTAGTGAAGGGCAGTCAGCAAATGTATTTGAATATATAAAGCAAATTGCAGGCTTGAGTAATATTAGGAATGAAAAGACTGGTGAAAAACTATTGTCTAAGAGGTTTGATAAGATTTCTTTTGTTGGTAATGATGTGGCTTTAGCAAAGTATTTAAATCCATCATTATTGCAAGAGAAAAAAATAGGACGGGAATACATTCCGATTTTCCCATTTGGGTGCAATAACAGTCAGTACAAGGCTGTGAAAAATGCCATGGAGAATCAGGTTAGTGTTATACAGGGACCTCCCGGAACAGGTAAGACGCAGACAATATTAAATATAATTGCCAATATATTGATGCAAGGAAAAACGGTACAGATAGTATCCAACAATAATTCAGCAACAGAAAATGTATATGAAAAATTATCATCACCCAAGTACAATTTGGGTTTTATTGCTGCAATATTAGGAAGTTCTAAGAACAAGAAAGTATTTGTTGAGAATCAGGATGCAAATTATCCGGATTTTTCGCTTTGGAAAACAAATGAAAATCGTGATGATTTGCAGAAGAGAATAGCAGAACAATCTATTCAGTTAAAGATGTTTTTTGATAAGCAAGAGAAGCTGGCATATTTAAGGCAGGAGCTTTCACAACTGGTTACAGAACAGGAATATTTTAATAAATATGTTGAAGAATCAGATGTTAATACAGATAATATAAAGCTTAGAAAAAAACTATCGTCAAGGCAGTGGATGGAATTATGGCAGGAGTGCCAGCTGTTATCAGAAGAGAAAAAGGAAATAGGATTCTGGTTTAAGATAAAGGGATTTTTTAAGTATGGAGTAACAGATTGGAATTTCTATAAGCAGGATATTTCGAAGATAATTACAACATTTCAAGCTATGTATTATAGCGCAAAGCGGTTAGAACTGTCTGAGGAGATTGAGAATATCGAGAAGTATCTAAACAGCGTTAATAAGGATTTACTTGATGATTTATGCAATCAGTCAATGGTTGTGCTGAAAGACAAACTGGCAAGAAAATATGAAGGTAAGAGCAGTAGAAAGATATTTAGCGAAGATAATTTGTGGAAAGAACCATATGACGTTCTTGATGAATATCCTGTTATTTTAAGTACAACATTTTCATCAAGAAATAGCTTGAATTCAAATGTAGTGTACGATTATCTTATAATGGATGAGGCATCACAGGTAGATATTGCAACTGGTGCATTGGCACTTTCCTGTGCAAGGAATGTTGTTATTGTAGGGGATACAAAGCAGCTTCCTAATGTTGTTACAGATGATGTAAAGGTCAAAGCAAAGGCTATATTTGATACATTCAATGTGAATGAAGGATATCAGCATACGAAGAGTTTTCTGCAATCCATTTTGGATGTTATGCCAAATGTGACACAAACATTGTTGCGTGAACATTATAGATGCCATCCTAAAATAATTAATTTCTGCAATCAGAAATTTTATCGTGGTGAATTGATTATAATGACAATAGATAAGGGCGAAGAAGATGTATTATCTGTGGTAAAAACAGTCGCAGGAAATCACGAGCGCAATCATTATAGTCAACGTCAGATAGATGTTATTAAAAGTGAGATTATACCAAAATATGTTTTTAATACGGAAGAGACTGGAATTATTGCACCGTACAAAAATCAGGTAGAAGCGTTAAGCAGAGAGATAACGGATATTGATGTTGCTACAGTACATAAGTTTCAAGGCAAGGAGAGAGATAATATTATTATATCTACTGTGGATGATGAGATATCTGATTTTGCAGATGATCCGTATTTAATCAATGTTGCTCTATCAAGAGCGAAAAAGAAATTGATGCTGGTTGTAACTGGAAATGAGCAATCAAAAGAGCGCAATATAACAGATTTGATAGATTACATTCAATACAACAATTTTGAGGTGTCAGAGAGTAAAATTTATTCTATTTTTGATTATCTTTACAAGCAATATACCGAGGAAAGAATTGCATATTTGCAGAAGCATAAAAAGGTATCAGAATATGATTCGGAGAATCTGATGTATTCATTGATAGAGGAAATTATCGTCAATAACAAATATTCCAGTTTGGATGTTGTTTGCCATTTTCCATTGAGTATGTTGATTAAAAATCCAGAATTATTAAACGAACAGGAATGTCAGTATGCAATGAATCCGGCAACACATTTGGATTTTCTGATTTATAACAGAATCAGTAAAAAACCTGTGTTGGCAATTGAAGTTGATGGATATGAATATCATAAAGAAAATACGGTGCAGGCTTCAAGAGATTTGAAAAAAAATCATATAATGGAGCTGTATGGAATTCCATTACTGAGATTTAAAACAAATGGCAGCGGTGAAAGAGAAAAGATTATAAAAATGTTGGATGAGTTTGTTGAATAAGGAAAATATGGAATGAAATGGAGATAAGATAATGACTGTATCATACAACAAATTAAAAATATTATTTTTTGACAGTAGCAAAAGTAATTCGGTATATGTTAAGTTTATAGAAATAAAGGGTGGAATAATTAAAAATGGGAAAATATAGTTGGTTAATATCGCTTATACCAGCAGGATTATTAGGAATGATTCTATTGCAAATATTTACATTGAAACATCAGGAAAATTATGATAATGTTAAATTTGAAAGTAAAAATGAGTTAGAAGAAATGTAAGAAAGATTAAGAGAATTGCAGGAATAGAATAATTAGTTGGAGGTATGGTAATGGATAATCTGGAAGTAAAATTTTATGATACAGTTAATGATGAACTATTAAAATTTGCAGTAATTATTTCACAGAGTAACGGCAAGTGGGTTTTCTGCAAGCATAAAGAAAGAGATACATACGAAGTGCCGGGAGGGCATAGAGAAGCCGGGGAGAATATTCTTGAAACTGCTAAAAGAGAGTTGCAGGAAGAAACAGGAGCAGTCGAATTTGAGATAAAGCCAATATGTGTTTACTCAGTGACGGGCAAGAACAGAGTAAATGATACCGGTGAAGAAACATTTGGACTGCTTTGTTTTGCAGAGATAACAGAATTTGCGAAAGAATTACATAGCGAAATGGAGAAAGTTGTGCTTATGGACGAATTGCCTGAGAACTGGACATATCCGTTGATACAGCCGAAATTGATAGAGAAGTATTTGCAGGTGAAATTATAGCCATTATTCGGAGAAAAGGTGATATAGAAGAAAAATGGATAATGTGCCTGAGGGAATTACTTTTTTTAGGAAGAAATCTAATTATTTCAATGATATGTAAGGTGATAATTATTTGTATTGTGATTTTTATTTCAAGAGGAATATGTATAAAAAATGAAAAAAGGAATTAAAAGTATGTTATGTGTTTTTCTATGGATTGCAGCAATCATTGTTATTTTAATGTGGATTTGTTTTGGGTATCATAGGTACAGACTTAAGAAAGAGGGAAAACTAAGGAAACCATTAGGGCAGCTTATAGATATAAAGGGAAATAATATTAGCATTTATGTTGAGGGGAGCGGTTCCAAAACACTTGTGTTTTTGTCTGGGAGCGGAACGTGTTCTCCCATTCTGGATTTTAAATCTCTATATTCATTGCTAAGCGATGAGTATAAAATTGTTGTTGTTGAAAAGTTTGGATATGGATATAGTGATGTTGTTAATGAAGACAGAAACATACAGACTATATTATTTGAAACAAGATTAGCTTTGAATAAAGCAGGAATTGATGGTCCATATGTTTTATGTCCGCATTCTATGTCTGGGATTGAAGCCCTGTATTGGGTGCAAGAATATCCGGATGAAATTGAAGCAATCATAGGTTTGGATATGGCTGTGCCAGAATATTACGAGAATATGAAAATAAATCTTACACTAATGAAACTTGGACAGTATGCAGCGGATTTAGGAATTACCAGACTAATTCCTACACTTGCGGAAAGTGATGCTATAAAGCATGGAACATTGACTGATGATGAAAAGAATGTTTATAGAGCAATTTTTTATAGCAGAACGGCAACTGTAACAATGATAAATGAAGCAAAGAGTGTTAAGGCTAATGCAGGGATTGTAGCGCAAAATGGAGTGCCACAGGTTGATATGCTGCTATTTATTTCGGATGGTACTGGTGGAACTGGTTTTGATAAAGAAACATGGAGAAGGATACCGGAGGAATATATCTCAGAAGTGGAGTCTGGGAAGTACATAGAATTGGATTGTCCACATTATGTGCATGATTATGAGTATGGAAGAATAAGTGAGGAGATTAAAAGCTTTTTAAGTGATTAATATTTATCAGTCATTTGAAAGGTGATTTTGTTGTTCGTAAATTCGGTACATCCGAAATGTATTATGAAGCAGAATAAAAGATATTGCAGGGGCAGTCTTATACTATTGGTTTAAGTACATTGACGAGGACAGTCTTGTGGGTGTGAGAGTGAAATTAAAGAAAGTGAGAGTGAGGTTTCTGCATTAGAGACAAAAATAATTAGCAAAAGCCATTGTTTAGACAATATTAAACTATATAATAAGGTATATTGAGAAAATTGTAGAACTGTGTCACATTATATGATAAAATGGGTTCGTTACCACTCCCAAACGGGTACGGAAGGGAGGTGTTTAAGATGGAATATATGATTTCATTTATTGTTGCTGTCATGGCTGGTGTAGTGTGTCACTTCATCAACAAATGGTTAGACGGTGACAGATAGTAGGTAACTAGCCTATGGTATTAAGCCTTCCATATCAGAAATAGGAATAGAAAACCCTCGATGGCGTCAACATCGAGGGTTTTCGTTTTTTGTTTAAAATGAAATATATGATATTTTGTCTGACAACATTATATCATATGTAAAATTCGTTTGCAATATACTTTGCAATAAAATTTTCATATATCGCAAGTTGATTTAAAATTGAATTGAAAGTCAATAAAATTGCTTTGCAAATTTGTGATATAATAGAAGAAACTATTGTGACAGATGTATTTTATGCTAAAAGCAAATGATGAGTAAGACAAAATTACTGGAAGAATTACTTTGCTGGACTGCTAAGGAGAAAAGATGACAGCTAATGAAATGGAATTTATAAAAGATATATTTTCGGGAGACAGTAGTGGTCATGACTATTATCATACGATACGAGTATATAAACTGGCTACTAAAATCGCAAAACAGGAAAAAGCAGATGTTAAAACGGTGCAACTGGCAGCTCTGTTACATGATGTGGACGATATTAAACTTTCACCGGATACTTATGCCACTAAGAAAAATGCAGTTGATTTTATGACAGCTAATAAGATAGATGGGAAAAGGATAGAGGTGGTATGCAAAATTATAGATGAGGTTTCATTTGCAGGAGCTGATTCAGTCGTACCTGATACCATAGAAGGAAAATGTGTGCAGGATGCAGACAGACTTGATGCTATAGGAGCTGTTGGAATTGCCAGAACATTCGCATATGGCGGCAGCAGGGGAAGAAAGATTTATAATCCGGAAATAAAACCTAAAATAGGAATGAACAAAGATGAGTATCAGAATAATCAAGACTCTACAAGCATTAATCATTTCTATGAAAAGTTGCTTTTGTTGAAAGGCATGATGAATACGACTGAGGGAAAGAAATTGGCAGAACATAGACAGAATATTATTGAAAAGTTTCTTGAAGAATTTATGTTAGAATGGGAAGGGGACAAGTGATAGAAATAAAATTTTATGATTAACTTTATCAATGAAATTATTAATTGCAAATAGATTTTGCCCACCTCTCCGAAACAACAAGTTGCTTTCCCACCCTCCATTTTTCTGCTATCATATCCCTAACGGAGGTGATGTGATGGAAACAAGGGAAATTATTTTGGAACTTCGTACCAAAAAAGGATTATCGCAGGAAGAACTGGCTGAAAAGGTTATGGTTACGAGACAGGCAGTATCCCGCTGGGAAAATGGAGAAACTATTCCAAATACAGAGACATTAAAATTATTATCAAAGGAATTTGATGTTTCTATTAATAAGCTTTTAGGTGCACCGAGACAGCTTATCTGTCAGTGCTGTGGAATGCCGCTTGAAGATGATGCGATTATAAGCCGTGACAGTGACGGCTCGTTGAATGAGGACTATTGTAAATGGTGCTATGCCGATGGAAATTATACTTACAGTGATATGGACGATTTGATTGATATATGTGTAAAAAATATGGTAAATGAAAACTTCACTGAGGAACAGGCGCGTGCGTATATGAAAGAAATGCTTCCAAAGTTAGATTATTGGAAAAGATATGATGAGCTCAGTGACAATGGACAGTTTGAGGAGTTTAAGAATCAACTGATAACAGAAATAAACGAACTTCATATAGAGGGGATGCCGAAAGTTGAGAAATTAAATGCACTTGTTGGACGGGATATAAATCTTGAATACCCGTTGCCAAACGGAATGAGGGTGAAATTTTTGGATAATCAGAAAACATATTTAGGAAATCAACTGGAGTGTGAATTTGGTGGCGAACGATATTTCGGAGTTCTTGCAAGTATGGATTTTGTTATGGTTTGCACATATGATGCAGATTTAACAAATCCGGAACTGATTCTTTATAAAAAAAGATAACATGGCTGCAAGCCATTAAATGTTAGAGTTACGATACCCCTTAAGCAGAAAAGGTAAATGAAACCAAATCTGTTTATGGGGTATTTTGCTGCGTTAGTTTTTGTTGTATAATGCAAATAGGAGTCTTAGAATTTATATTTTTTAAGAAAGGATGACAGAACATGGAGATTAAAAGTTTATTGATAAAGGATACAACAAAAGAAGAAAGAATTCGTATTGTTCAGGAAGGGCTTAATCAATGCGGTGGAGCCTGTGATTTTTGCAACGGCTGTGACAATTTAGGCGGCGGTTCGGTCGATGCATTTTATGA
>UMFS01000084.1_pt1 | contig 21133 bp, 22 predicted proteins | sample 1965071 | NCBI WGS metagenome assembly UMFS01 (sample SAMEA4836052, study PRJEB28245) | human gut metagenome | biome: gut microbiome; material: fecal sample | place: Denmark | collected 2008
AACAGGAAGAAGCTGCCCACCGTCAGTGCCAGCACCACGATGATGGTCACGACCATGCTGGGCTGGATCTTGAGGCCCGCAGCGGATGCCACACCGGCAGCCTCCGACACCTGTGTCAGATCCCATGGCAGGAACGGCTCGCCGCGCAGCTGCAGGGTGTAAAAGTTCACCGCGCAGGGCGCACATCCCAGCACCGCCATGCCCAGCGTGGACAGCGGCGGACAGCGGAACACCCAGTCCAGCAGCAGCCACACCAGAAACAGCAGCAGCCACGCCAGCAGATAAGCCCCGATGTGCGGGAAGATAAAACTTGCAAAAACGTCTGCGCTCAGGCTCCCGCGGGCGATCCCCTCGCCCAGCAGCAGCACGATCAGCGATGCCGCCAGCGGGAATACCATCCGCAGCGCCAAAAGCGGTTTGGGAGTTTTCATAATTCCTGTTCCTTTCCTCATCCTTGAAACCTCAGATCATACGCAGAAGCACGTTTCTTTACGCTTTTTGCACAAAGCTTCTGCGATTATTATAGTCACTTCCACAAAAAAGTCCACCCTGTTTTTGCAAAAAATTTACAAACCCAGCTTCACGCGCAGCTTTTGCCACCATTTGAGCTGTTCCGGCTGCGGCGGTGCTTCCGGCAGAGCCGTGTGCACCAGCACTGCATCCGTGCCAATGGTCTCGATCTCCTGCCATGGAATGGTCAGGCTATCGTCCCGGCCAAGCAATCCGAACAGCCTTGGCCGCCCCAGCAGGATCAGGCTCTGCAGCCGGGCGGTGGCAGGGTCAAAGGTCAGGTCGTCGGCCCGGCCAAGGCAGACCCCCTGCTCCAGCTGCACCACCTCTTTTTCACACAGTTCCCGGATGGTCAATGCCCTTCTCCCCTTTCTGCCACAGCTTATGCAGCCGCCGGGCGCATCATGCAAAAAGCAGTGGAAACCGCATGGCAGATTGTGGTATACTGTGGTCAGAGCATTCCATGAGAAACAGAGGAAATTTTAAATGTATAAAAGCATCGTGTTTGATCTGGGCGGTGTCATGGTGGATTTTGCCCCCCGCGCCTATCTGGTAGACCGCATTTGCAATGAAGAGATCGAGGAGCAGGTGTACGACCTGACCTTTGGCAGCGAGGAGTGGAAGCAGCTGGATGCCGGGCTTGTCTCCCGCTTTGACGGCAATCAGGCCATGCTGCGCAACGCCAAGGCCGCCGGGCGCGAGTTTGAGGTGCAGGGCGTGCTGGACGACTGGCTGCACATCCTGCGCCCGCGCCGCCGGATGCAGGAGCTGGTGCGCCGCCTGAAGAACCATGGCTACAGCGTGTACTATCTCAGCAACATCCCGGAGGACGTGCTGGCCCTGCTCAAGGAGCGCGGCGTGCTGGACCGCTTTGACGGCGGCGTAGCCTCCTGCGAGGTGCACATCAACAAGCCCGACCCCCGCATCTATCAGGCCCTGCTGGATCAATACGGCCTGAAGGCCAGCGAGTGCGTGTTCATCGACGACAATCTGGCCAATGTGCAGGCCGCATTCACTCTGGGCTTCGTGGGCATCCGGATGAAGGAGAGCGTGGGCACCCTGATCCGCAGCCTTGCCACCTGCAATGTGGCCCTGCGCTGACCTCCGTGACCCAAAACAGCTCCTGCCGGAAATGCTCTGGCAGGAGCTGTTTTGCTGCTTTAGGAATTACTTTTTCTCGTAGCTCTGGCAGTAGTGCGGGGTCTCCACCTGCTGCGTATCGCAGGTGCACTGCTCGGTCACTTTGATCTGGGGCAGGTCGCACTTGCAACCGCTCACATTGTGGCTGCACTCGCAGACATCACAGGTAACGCCGATGTTTTCCATATTTATCACCTCTCTGTCCACAGTATGGCCTGCGGGCAGGGTGTTTATTCTGGAAAATTCAGCCAGCCTTTTTCGCTTCGCGCTTAGACCGGAGTGTGACTGCCGCATGCCGGATGGAAAGCACCGGGTGCACCGGCAGCATCCGCGGGCCTGCCCAGCGCATCACCGCGCGGATCTTCTCCCGCATTTCCGGCTTGTAGCAGTGCACTTTGCAGGCCGAGCAGAAGGTCTTGGTCTCCATGAACGGGCATTTGTCAATGCGGGTCAGGGCGTAATCGTGCAGCTGCCGACACTCCGGGCACAGGCTGCCTTTGGGTGTTTTGTGCTGCCTGCGGCAGTAAAGAGCGATCATCTCGCTCACCAGCATCTTTTCATCTGCGCGCTTCTGATCCAAGTTCTTCGGGGTATCCTGCATGGGACGGGGCCTCCTGCTGCCTTATTTTTTTCTACGGTCCGACCGCATTGCAGCGCGGCGCACCGCACGGCGCAAAAATGCAAAGCCTACCGTAACACCAATTGCTGCAGCCACTGCCATATACACCGCCTTCTGAAACCAAAGCGGCAGGAGCGCAGACCTTTCCGTCTGCTGTCCCCTGCCGCAGTTTTGATGCATTCTGTACAGAGGCTGTTGCTTTTGCGTGAAAGTTAGCTTTTACTAACTTCCAGCTCTGCAAAAACACCGTTTTTCGGTGTTCTCATAGTTTATCGCAGCTGTCTCTGTTTGTCAAGAGAAGCTTCTCCTGCTTACCATGCAGCCAGATCTGCACCCAGCTTGCGGCATGCAGCCTGAACATCATCGTCCGGGGCCTCGTTGCAGATCAGGCCCTCACCGTTCAGCACCTGTGCGCCGTCGCCCTGAGCACGCTCCACCCAGTCACGCATCCACTGGCCGTCGCCCCAGCCGTAGGAGCCGAACAGGGCGATCTTCTTGCCGTTCAGAGAACCCTCCAGATCAGAGAACATCGGCTCGAACTCGCTCTCCTCCAGCTGCTCCGCGCCCATTGCGGGGCAGCCAAAAGCCACTGCATCAAACTCAGCCAGCTTTGCGGCGTTCATCTCGCTGCAGGGCACGATGGTGCCGTTTGCACCCTCTGCCACGCAGTTTGCCATGGTCTCAGTGTTGCCGGTTGCGCTCCAGAATACGACTGCTACTTTGCTCATAAAGATCGTCCTCTCTCAAATCAATATTAGTTAGATATATCTAACTTTATGTTCCATGAAAATGCGTCCAACCACGCAGACGCATCCTCATTTGGTTAGTACCTTCTAACCACCGATAGAATACCACAGCTTCCCGGCTGTGTCAAGCCTTTTATGCAAAAAGAACTGCCGCGGCCGAAAGTACGCCGTAGATCACCGGCTGGTGCAGCAGATACAGCAAAAGCGAGTGCCGGCCCATCCAGCCCAGCGCCGGGCAGACCGAGCGGCGCAAGGGCTCCATGCGCTGCCGCCCTACAATGCCGTAGAGAAAGTACCCTGCCCAGAACAGAAACAGCCACGGCAGAAGGGCAAAATAATCCGTAGAATAGAACCACCACGGATAAAAGCCAAAGTACGCTGTAACGCAGTTTGCATAGAGTGCCTGCGGTAGCCAGAGGCGCAGACTGCCAAAACCCAGATAGCCTGCCGAGACATTGCGGGTAAGGGCAAACAACACTGCGGAGATGGCAAACCCTGCGGCGGGCGGGATCTTTTTCAGCAGCGGTTCCAGCACACCGGTGAGCAGCATGGCGCTGCCCAGAAAGGTCAGCACACCGAACACCACCCGGTCCTCCGGCATGAAGACCAGCGTCACCACCGTGACCAGTGCCCCGGCAGCAAACACCTGTGCGCCGCGCTTCAGGGTGCGGTGTCCCAGCGGCACGCAGAAGCCGGACAGCAGGATGAACACCCAGCAGATGCTCTGCTGCCACAGCCGCCCCGGCCAGCCGATATACCAGTCCATCCAGATGCCGAACAGGAACATCATGTCCCAGCAGGCATGGTACAGCATCATGCTGACCAGATCCAGTCCGCGCAGTTCGTCCAGCAGGGCGTAGCGGCCCGCCGGGGCCTTTTGCTGCACTCGTCGTTCGTTTTCCATTATCCATATTCCCCTTTGCTGTGTTTCGCAATACGATATGACAAATTATAAACCGCACTGCGACACCTGTCAACCAGACATCTCAGGGGGTTGAAGGCAGCAAAAAACCGCTGCACGGCGGCAAAGCCATGCAGCGGTCAGAATGGATAACCGGGGAAACCTTATCAGACTTCGGTGTTGAAGTAGCGCTTCAGCAGGCCCTCAAAGCCGCGGCCGTGACGGGCCTCGTCCTTTGCCATCTCGTGAACGGTGTCGTGGATGGCATCCAGATTCAGGGCCTTTGCCTTCTTGGCCAGATCCATCTTGCCTGCACATGCGCCGCACTCGGCCTCGGCACGCATCATCAGGTTCTTCTTGGTGCTGTCGGTGACAACTTCGCCCAGCAGCTCTGCAAAGCGGGATGCGTGGTCTGCTTCCTCGTAGGCATAACGCTTGTAAGCCTCAGCGATCTCGGGGTAGCCCTCGCGCTCAGCCACACGAGCCATTGCCAGATACATGCCGACCTCGCTGCACTCACCCTCAAAGTTTGCGCGCAGGCCGTCCACGATCTCCTGCGGCACGCCCTCGGCCTTGCCGATGCCCACAACATGCTCGGTGACGTAGGTGTTGCCGGTCTTTTCCACAAAAGCGGAAGCAGGAGCCTTGCAGACGGGGCACTGTGCCGGGATCTCGCCTTCAGCAATATAACCACAAACGGTGCAAACGTACTTCTTCATAAGAATAGACCTCCATCATTCTTTTTATATCAGTTAGAAAACAGGCTGGGCGGTGTTGGTACTCACCGGCCCTTGTCATGGCTCTATTATAGCGAATAATTCCTAGTTAGTCAAGGATAATTTTAAGAATAATTCCTATTTATTTTGCCTTACAGATAAATTCCGGCAGGGTCACTAAAAACCATCCTCAAAAACTGTGTGCTTTGCCCTGTGCACCTTAAAAACAGCAAAGCCGCCCTGCACACACAGGACGGCTTCTGCCTTGTTCTTCCTTCTTCTATGGGAGATCAGACCTGCAGGTTGCTGCTGGTAGCGGCTTCGGAGCCGTCGGCAGCATCAAACTCGTAGTCGTTGCCGGGCAGGATAGCGTTCAGCAGGATGCCTGCGATCGCGGCCACAGCCAGACCGGACAGGTTGATGGTGACACCTGCAACGGCAAAGCTGACACCGCCCACAGAGTTGAAGCCCAGTGCGCACACCAGAATGACAGCAGCCACGATCAGGTTGCGGCTGTTGGTAAAGTCCACGCGGTTCTCCACCACGTTGCGCACACCGATGGCGGAGATCATGCCATACAGCACAAAGCTGATACCGCCGATGATGCCGGTGGGGATAGTGTTGATGACAGCCTCAAACTTGGGGCTGAAGCTCAGGATGATGGCCAGCACAGCCGCAATGCGGATGACCAGCGGATCGTAGATCTTGCTCAGAGCCAGCACACCGGTGTTCTCGCCGTAGGTGGTGTTGGCCGGGCCGCCCAGCAGGCCGGCCATGGTGGTTGCAAGGCCGTCGCCCAGCAGGGTGCGGTTCAGGCCGGGGTCGTTGATATAGTTGTGGCCCACGGTTGCGCTGATGGCGGCGATATCGCCCACATGCTCCATCATGGTTGCCAGTGCAATGGGGATGATGGTGAACAGTGCGCTGATAAACTCCGGGCTGCCGTCGATGGCAAACAGGCCCATGGCCTCCCTGTGCAGAGGGATGCCCACCCATGCAGCCTCAGAAATGCGCTGGAAGTCCACTGCACCGGTCACCAGTGCCACTGCATAGGACACCAGCACACCGATGAGGATGGGCAGGATCTTGACCATGCCCTTGCCCCAGATGTTGCACACGATCACGACACCCAGTGCCACAAAGGCCAGGATCCAGTTGGACTGGCAGTTTTTGATAGCAGAGGGGGCCAGGATCAGGCCGATAGAAATGATAATGGGGCCAGTGACCACCGGCGGGAAGAACCGCATGATGCGGCGGATGCCGAAGGTGGAGATCAGCAGGCTGGCCACCAGATACACCAGACCGGAAAATGCGACGGCGGCGCAGGCGTAGGGCAGCATCTTGGTATTGGCCACGGTCAGGTTGCCGTCTGCATCTGCCAGCATAGGGGCCACGATGGAGAAGCCGCCCAGATACGCAAAGGAGGAGCCGAGGAATGCAGGCACCTTCTTTTTGGTAATGAGGTGGAACAGCAGGGTGCCCAGACCTGCGCACAGCAGGGTGGTGGAAACGCTCAGGCCGGTGAGCAGCGGCACCAGCACCGTTGCGCCGAACATGGCAAACATGTGCTGCACGCCCAGAATGAACATGCGGCCTGCGCCCAGCTGGCGCGCGTCGTAAATGCCTTTGGAGTAATCGATCTTTTCGCTCATGAAGTTTTTCTGCCTCCTACAGAACTCGCAGCCCCAAAAAAAGAGGCACCGCCGTCAGCAAAACGGCAATGCCCTTGAAATTTGGGAACAATGATCCCGCCCGGAAATGAGAAGTGCAATACAGCGCAGTCGATGATTCTTGTGCAGCATGGTGCGCTCCCCCTTTCATTCAGGCTCTTTCCAAACCGCCGCCAAAAGCCCCGCAAAAGGCCGCAGCGGGCAGTCCTTCAAGAGATTATAGCAGACTTTTTGCCGCCGTGCAACTATTTTGCTTAATTCTCCTGTATTTCCAGCCCGGAAGTTTGCGCCGCTTCTCTTGCAATCCGGCCCAAAGCGCACTATAATATAACCTACCATTGTAATCTGTATTATAAGAGAATTATCAGGAGAGTTTATGATCTATCTGGATTATTCCGCCAATACCCCGGTAGACGAAGCGGTTTTACAGCGCTTTTGCGAGGTGGAGCGCAATTGCCCGGGCAATGCCAATTCCCGCCACGCAGCAGGCACTGCCGCAAAGGCTGCCATCGATGCCGCCACCCAGAGCATTGCCCGCAGTCTGAATGTGCAGCCCGCCGAGATCATCTATACATCCGGTGCCAGCGAGGCCAACAACTTTGCCATCAAGAGCATCGCCCGGCTGGAGCGCCACCATGGCAGACACATCATTTCCACCCCGCTGGAGCACTCCTCGGTGAGCGGCAGCCTGACCGCCCTGCAGGAGCAGGGATACGAGATCGACCTTGTGGACATCCGGCAGGACGGCACGGTGGACCTTGCCCACCTGAAAGAACTGCTGCGCCCGGACACCATTCTGGTGGCCGTCACTGCCGTGGACAGTGAGCTGGGCGTGGTGCAGCCGGTGGCCGAGATCGCGGAAATGTTGAAGGCCTGCCCCCACTGCCACTTCCATGTGGATGCCACACAGGCCGTGGGCAAGCTGCCGGTCAGCTTTGCGGGCATCGACACCATAAGCCTGACCGCCCACAAATTCTACGGGCTGAACGGCATCGGTGTGCTGGTCAAGCGGCGCGGCCTTGCGCTGGAGCCGCTCATCCATGGCGGCGAGAGCACCACCCTCTACCGCAGCGGCACCCCCACCGTGGCGCTGGCCTGTTCGCTGGCGCTGGCACTGGAAAAGGCCGTCACCGAGCTGCCCGCCCGGGTGGAGCACATCCGCGCCCTGAACGCCCGCCTGCGCACCGGGCTTGCCCAATACCCCAAGGTGCGCATCAACAGCCCGGACACCGCCGTGCCGCAGATTTTAAACCTGAGCGTACAGAACGTGAAGGGCACCGTGTTCCAGCGGGAGCTGGATGCCAGGGGCGTATGCGTCTCGGTCAAATCGGCCTGCTCTTCGGACGGCCTGCCCTCCCGAGCGGTATTTGCCGTAAGCCATGACCGGCGCAACGCACTGTCCTCGTGGCGCATCAGCCTGAGCCACCTGACCACGGAACAGGAGATCACTGATTTTATGCAGGCGTTCGATGCCTGTTACAACGCCCTGACGCAATAAAAAGGAGTATTATGAAGCGAGATCCCCCCGCCGACCAGCAGCGAGGGGATCTTTTTTACTGTTTTTGAATGCCGAACAGTCTGCGCAGAATGCCGCGCAGCGCCTTGGGGCTTCGGATCACAACTACCTGCATATGCTCCCCGCCTTTCCGTTTTCTGGCCCATCCTATGCAGGCAGGGGCCGGAACGTTCCGGCAAGGGCAGCAGCGCTCAGTCTGCGATGGTCTCCACCACCACCAGCGCACCGCTGCGGGTGGAGATGGTGATGCAGTCCGAACCTTCGGCGTACTCGTTGCTGACGCCCAGCGGGTAGCTGGCGGTCAGCTCCGCATCGGTCAGCTCATAGTAGGAGCCGCGCTCGCACACGCCCTGCGCCCTGCCCTCCATCGGGAAGGCCGAGAAGAAGAAGTACTCTTCCTTCGGGTAGCGGCGGGTCTCGCCGGGCATCACGTAGGTGATGCGGCTGCGCTCATCCAGCAGGGTGGTGCGCACACCGCGCTGTTCCAGCCCAAGGCCGGTGCACAGGTTTGCAAGGGTGTGCTCCACCCGTCTGCCGCCAAGGCCGCCCAGCAGCAGCACCTCGTCAAAGCCCTTTTCCGAGACCAGCTTTGCGGCATACTCGGTGTCGGTATCGTCCTTCACATGGGGCAGCACGATGATATCGTCGTCCTGCTGTTCCGGGCAGGGGGCGGTGTCAAAATCGCCCACGATGATGTTGGGTCTACGCCCCAGAGGTGCGCAGTTGCGGTAGCCTGCATCACAGGCAATGATAAAGTCGTCCGGCCGCAGGGCCTCTGCCAGCTCCGGAGAAACCGGGCAGGCCGAAATGATCACACAGCGTGACATGAATCTCTTCCTTATCCTTTATACTTTCGGGCGCTGCCAATCCTTCACGTCCTTGACTTCCTCGTACATGGCGCAGTAGCTGTCGTACCGGGTCTGGGAGAGCCTGCCCTCGGCCAGTGCGGCGCGCACGGCACAGCCTTTTTCGCTGCGGTGGGAGCAGCCGGTGAACTGGCACTGGCCCAGATAAGGCCCGAACTCCGGGAACGCATGCTCCAGATTTTCCTTGGGGATGAACCCGGCGCGGTTCGCTTCCAGACTGGCAAAGCCCGGCGTATCCGCAATGCGCCCGCCAAAGGCTTCATAGATCGTCACCTCACGGGTGGTGTGGCGGCCGCGGCCCAGCTTCTGGCTGATGGCACTGGTCTCGCGCTCTGCTTCCGGCAGCAGGTGGTTCAAAAGGGTGGATTTTCCCACGCCGGAGTTGCCGCAGAACGCACACAGCCTGCCGCTGATCCACTGCTTCACCTCGTCCAGCCCGCCGCCGGTCTCGTAATCGATGCGGATGAACGGCAGGGTCGATTTTTCGTAGGCCTTACGCAGGAATTCCGCCTCGGCCAAGTCGCCCTTGGTGCACACGATCACCGGCTGCACGCCCTTGTCCACCGCAATGGCGGCAAGCTTATCCAGCACCAGCGTGCTGGGCGTGGGCTGGGTGGTGCTGGCCACAAGGAACAGCACATCCAGATTTGCCACCGGAGGCCGCACGAACACATTTTTGCGCGGTGCGATCTCGGCAATGACGGCTGCACCGTTCTCGGTCTCCAGCGTCACCTCATCGCCCGCCACCGGCGTGATCTTCTGTTTGCGGAAAATGCCGCGGGGCTTGCATTCCACAATGCCCTCCGGCGTTTTTACATAGTAAAAGCCGCCGATGCCCTTTGTGATATATCCCTTCATGCACGCCTCCGTCAGCTCAGCAGCGAGGACCACCAGTCGGTCAGCGGTTTCTGCGAAGGGTCGCCGCTGCCCGCTGTGCCCTGTTCGGTGCCGGTCTCGGTGCTGGAAGAAGAGGAGCTGCTGCCAAACAGGCCGCTCCACCAGTCGCCGCCGGTGGTGCTGTCGCTGGGTGCTTCCGGTTCCGGTGCAGGCTCCGGCCCTGCGCTTACCACAATGTTCACGCGGCCGTTCAGCTTTGTGGTAGAGCCTGCCGCCGGGTTCTGACTGATGACAGTACCCACCGGCTGGTCGCTGTACTGCTCGGTCTGGCTGCCAAGGCCCAGATGGTTCTGCACCAGCAGGGTGCGGGCATCAGCGGTGCTCATGCCGGTCAGCGAGGGCACCTTGGTGGTGGTTGCCACCTGCGGGCGGCTGATATACATCACCACAGTGCTGCCTGCAGCCACCTGACTGCCCGCCGCCGGGTCGGTGCGGATCACCGCGCCGGATGCCACAGAGGTATCCACAGCCTGCGTTACCAGCACCGAGACACCCAGCTCCTTGAGCTGCTGCTCTGCATCGGCCTGCACATAGTTGGTCAGGTCCGGCACGGTAACGTACTGGGTGCCAAGGCTCACAGTCAGGGTCACATTCTGGCCCTCGCGCACCGTGCGGCCGGACACCGGCGACTGCTTATAGATATAGCCCGCCGCATAGTCACTGTTGTACTCCTGCTCCCAGGTAACGCTGATCTGGCCGGAGACCACCTGCTCGGTGGCAGCAGCCTCGTCCTGCGTCATGCCGATATAATCGCCCAGCGTGATATCGGCCTTGTTGTTCATCAGGTTGGAGGAATCGTTCAGGATCATCCAGCACAGCGCAAGGCACGCCAGTGCAAATGCAATGGTAACGCCGAACAGTGCCGGCAGGAAGATGGTGCGCTTTTTCTTGCGCGGTGCGGCCTTTTTGCCGCGGGGCGCAGGCTTTTCGGCCTGACGGTTTGCACGGTTCTGGTTCATGGTACGTTTCACCACCTTTTCGGGAGCATCTTCTGTAATATACTTGTACTCGAACATCACGGAGGGGTTGTGCACGTAGGTGTCCAGCGCATCCAGCATTTCGCGGGCGGATGCGTAGCGGTTCTGCGGCAGCTTTGCCATGGCCTTTTCGGTGATCTCCACCAGTGCATTCGGCACCTCCGGCGCGATCTCGTGCAAAGACTTCGGCTGATCGGAGATCTGCTTGATGGCAACTTCCACCATGTCGTCTGCATCAAAGGGCAGATGACCGCTGAGCATCTCGTACATCATCACGCCCACCGAGTAGATATCGCTGGTGCAGTCGGTCTCATCGCCCTTGGCCTGCTCCGGGCTGATATAGTGCACGCTGCCCATGGCCTTTCCGCTCAGCAGCTGGTTCTCGGCACGGGAGATGCGCGCAATACCAAAATCCATCATGCGCAGCTGGCCGTTGTCCAAAAGCATGATGTTCTGGGGCTTGATGTCCCGGTGCACCACACCGTTGGCGTGGGCATGTTCCAGCGCCTTTAAGATCTGGGAGATGAAGTGCACGGTCTCCCGGTTGGTCAGCCTGCCGCCGCGCTGGTTAAGGTACTCGCGCAATGTCATGCCGTCCACATATTCCATCACGATATACTGCAGATCATCATTCACCGATACATCGTACACTTTTACGATGTTGGGGTGGTTCAGCAGCGAGATGGCCTTGGATTCATTTTTAAAGCGGCGCACAAGGTCCGGGTCGTGCATATACTCCTGCCGCAGCACCTTTACCGCCACCACGGTACCGGCAGGCACCGGGCCGTTGTGCCCCAGCATGACCGCCTTGTAGACGTTTGCCATGCCGCCGGAACCGATCAGCTCCCGCACCTCATACAGGCCGTCCAGCTTTTTGCCGATCAGGTTGTCCATCAGCGCACCTCCTCCACACGCAGCAGCAGCGCGGTGATGTTATCCGGGCCGCCGTTCTCGTTGGCCGTGCGGATCAGAAGGTCCGGCAGGTCGTAGAACCTGCCGGTGCGCAGCAGCTGTTCCAGCTGTTCTCTGGGCACGGCATTGGTCAGGCCGTCCGAGCACAGCAGCAGGATATCCCCTTTCTGCAGCGGTGCGGTGGTGAACTCCGAGTCCAGCCGGTAGTCCACGCCCAGCGCCTTGGTGATGATGTTCTTCTGAGGGTGGTGCTCGGCTTCCTCCACGGTAATGGTGCCGCAGTCCACCAGCTCCTGCACATAGGAGTGGTCGTGGGTGAGCTGGGCAAGCCTGCCGTCCCGGTACAGGTACGCCCGCGAGTCGCCTGCATGACACAGGAACACCTTGCCGCCGCGCACCAGTGCGCACACAGCCGTGGTGCCCATGCCCGCCAGCGATTCCTCACGCAGGGCCTTCTGGAACACAAAGCGGTTGGCGCTGAGCAGGCTCTTTTTCAAAAAGGTCTCCTCTTCGCCGGGCAGGCACTTGGAAGCATACTGCTCCTGAAAGCAGCGCTCGATCACATCGCACGCGCTCTGGCTGGCTTCCCTGCCGCCGCGTGCACCGCCCATGCCGTCGCATACCAGCAGCCATGCGGCATCGCCGGGCAGTTCTCCTGCGCGATAATCGTCCTGATTATCCTGCCGGACCCTGCCGACATCCGTTTTTCCTGCAAGTTTCATAGGCTTCTCCCTTTAATCTTTACGCTTTCCCGTTCATTTCGTCACGGCGCAGCTGGCCGCATGCGGCGCTGATCTCGCTGCCAAGGCGGCGGCGCACCGTAGCGTTCACGCCAAGGCTCTCCAGCTTCTGCTGGAAGCGGTGCACGTTGGCTGCATCGGTGGCCGAGTACGGGCTGCCGTCCACCGGGTTGATGGGGATCAGGTTCACATGGGCACCCATGCCCCGGATCAGGTTCGCCAGCTGTTTGGCGCAGGCATCGGAATCATTGACACCGCGCACCATGGAATATTCAAAGCTCACGCGGCGGCCGGTGGTGTCCTGATAGCGGCGCACGGCCTGCATCAGCACTTCCACGGGATAGGCATCGTTCACCGGCATCATGCCGCTGCGAATTTCATTGTTGGGTGCGTGCAGCGACACCGAGAGGGTCAGCTGCAGCTTTTTCTCGGCCAGCTGGTCGATCTTGGGCACCAGACCGCAGGTAGAAAGGCTGATGTTGCGCATCCCGATGTTCACGCCCTCGGGCGAGGTGATGTTCTCCAGAAACTTCATCACTTCGTCAAAGTTATCCAGCGGTTCGCCAATGCCCATGAGCACGATGTGAGAAATGCGCTCCCCGATATCCTTCTGGGCGGTGTAGATCTCAGAGCAGATCTCGCCTGCTTCCAGATCGCGCACGCGGCCCGCCTGAGTGGACGCGCAGAAGCGGCAGCCCATGCGGCAGCCCACCTGCGTGGACACGCACACCGTGTTGCCGTAGTGGTAGCGCATCACGACGGTCTCGATGTAGTTGCCGTCTGCCATGCGCAGCAGATATTTTACCGTGCCGTCCTTTGCTTCCTGCCTGCGCTCGATCTTGGGCGCGGCAATGTAGAAACTTTCTTCCAGCTTTGCCAGCAGGGTCTTGGGCTGGTCGGTCATGGCAGAAAACTCGGTGACCAGCTTCTGGTGCACCCAGTGGAAGATCTGCTTTGCCCGGAAGCCCGGCTGACCCATCGCTTTCAGTTCGGCGGTCAGCTCTGCCAGCGTAAAGGAAGAGATACAGCGTTTTTGTTCCATTGTGTTCTCCTATTGTTTTTTACGAACAAGCCACCTGTTTCATTGCAGCTTTTCCCCGTTTTTCTGCATGGCACACAGGAAAAAACCGTCCATGCCGGTACGGGTGGGCACTGAAAGCGCGCCGTGCTCCCCTGCCGTCATCCCGGCGGGCAGCGCTGCGGCAGGCTCCACCACCGTAAACTCCGGGTGGCGGGCCAGAAATGCCGCGATCTGCTGCTGGTTTTCTGCCGGGTCGATGGTGCAGGTGGAGTACACCAGCCTGCCGCCCGCTTTCAGCAGCTGTGCCGCCGTATCGAGGATGGCCGACTGCGTGGCCAATAATTCAGCTTCGCGGGCCGGTTCCAGCTTTTTGTAGCGCAGATCCGGCTTTTTTGCCAGAATGCCAAGGCCGCTGCAGGGCACATCCGCTAAAATGCGGTCGGCCTGCGGCAGGGCCGGGTTCACCTTTGTGGCATCGTTGCACAGGGCTTCCACATTGGCAAGGCCCATGCGCTGCACTGCCGTGCGGATCAGGCCCACGCGGTTCTCGGCGGCATCGCAGCTGTAAAGCCTGCCGGTGCTGTGCATCTGCTCGGCCAGCAGGATGGTCTTGCCGCCGGGCGCGGCGCACAGGTCGATGACCGTTTCTCCGGGCTGTGGGTCCACGCAGAGCGCCGCCAGCTGGCTGGCCTGCCCTTCCACATGGAAGTACCCCTGCCGGAACAGCTCATTTTCCGCCGGGCTGCCCTCGAACCGGGCCAGCACACTGCCGGGCACAATGCCCCGCTTTGCTTCCTTTGCGCCGGAAGCCAGCAGCTTTGCACAAAGCTCATCGGCACTGCCTTTCAGCGGGTTCGCCCGCAGGCTGGTCATGCCGCCGTCGGCCTTGTAGGTAAGGATATCCAGTGCCTCGTCCGGGTAGTTTTTGTGCAGAAATTCCGCCACATCCCGCCCGGCAGAGCCAAGCACCATGAGCCGCTCCACTTCGTTTTTGAAGCTTGCGGTGCTCAGGTCGTAGCTGCACGCCTTGCGCAGTACGGCGTTGACCAGACCGGATGCGCTGGATTTTTTGAAGGCACGGGTCAGCTTGACGGCTTCGTTCACCGCAGCGGACACCGGCACCTGCATATAGCGGGCCTGCGCCAGCGCCGCGCGCAATATTTCGCGCACCGGCGCATCCAGCTTGGCAAGGCCCTTGGGCAGGAACTGGCACAGGATGTAGTCCAGCGTGCCCCGGTGTTCCAGCACCGTGTAAAAGATGGCGCTGGCAAAAGCTTTATCGCGGCCTTCCAGCTGCTGGCGCTTGAGTTCGGCATCCAGAACAAGGTTGGAAAAACCATCCTGCTCCTGCCGCACCAGCGCCGCCACTGCCGCCGCGCGGGGATTCGCCGCCATCAGAGGATATCCCCCGTTTTCAGGCGCTGACCGGCCGCAAAGGCGGTGCCGTCCATGGGCTTTTTGCCTTCCGGCACCACATTCAGCAGCTGGACGGCCCCCTCACCGCAAGCCACCGTGAGCGGCTTTGTGGCCAGCACGGTGCCGGGCGCTTCGCCGTGAGCTTCCACGGCACGGCACTCCACCACCTTGAGCTTTTTGCCGCCGGAGGTGACGAACCATGCACCGGGCCACGGGTTCATGCCGCGCACCCAGTTGTGGATGTGGGCAGCCGATTCGGTCAGGCGGAACTCTGCCATCTCCTTGTTCAGCATAGGCGCAAGGCAGGCGTTCTCATGATCCTGCGGCTGGGGTTTCAGCGTTCCGGCGGCGATGGCGGGCACCACCTCGCACAGCACCCGTGCACCCACGGCAGTCACGCGGTCAAACAGCTGGCCGCTGGTCTCCTCCGGGTCAATGGTGATCTTCTCGCAGCAGAGCACATCGCCGGTGTCAAGGCCCTCGTCCATCTGCATGATGGAAACGCCGGTCTCGGCATCGCCGTTCAGCACGGCCCACTGCACCGGGGCGCTGCCGCGGTACTTGGGCAGCAGCGAAACATGCAGGTTGATGCAGCCGTACTTCGGCGCTTCCAGCACAGACTTCGGCAGGATGCAGCCGTAAGCCACCACCACGATCAGCTCCGGGGCCAGTGCGCGGATGTTCTCGTCCTCGCTGCCGTCCCGCAGGGTGCGGGGCTGGAACACCGGCGTGCCGTGGGCAAGGGCCACTTCCTTGACCGGGGGTGCGGTAAGCACCTGCTTGCGGCCAACCGGCTTGTCCCGCCGGGTGTACACCGCGCAGATGTCATGCCCGGCGGCATACAGGGCTTTGAGGCACTCTGCGGCAATATCCGGCGTGCCCATGAACAAAATGCGCATTACTTGTTTCCTTTCGCTTCGCGGGCAGCTTTTTTGCCCTCTTCGGTATCCTCATAGAAATACTCGCTGGACTGCATGATGGTAATGCCGTCCAGATGGTCGTTCTCGTGCTGGATGCAGCGGCCCAGCAGATCCTCAGCTTCCAGCTCGAACCACTCACCGTGGCGGTCCTGTGCGCGCACCTTGACCGCGGCGGGGCGGGTCACAGCGCCGTTGTGGCCCGGGAAGGACAGACAGCCCTCGTAGGCGGTCTCCTCTTCCTCGGATACGGCCAGAATTTCCGGGTTGACGAAGTCGATGAACTTATATTCGTAATCTTCGGGGATCTCCTCGGGCGCGTCGGTGGTGTCCCACACCACGAACAGACGGCGCAGCATGCCCACCTGCGGGCCGGCCAGACCCACGCCGTCGGCAGCGATCATGGTCTCGTGCATGTCGTCCAGCAGGGTAGCCAGACGGTCATCAAAGGTGGTGACGGGGCGGCAGACCTTGTTCAGGATGGGATCGCCCTCTTTTACAATATTGCGGATAGCCATTTATGGTACCTCCAAATCAGATGTCACCGTCCGAATGCAGGTCCACCGCAACGGTGGCCTTGGACGGAAGTTTTTCCTGTTCGTATCTTTCCAGTGTGCTGCGCACGAGGTCGCGGAAGCGGCGGTCGTTGCGGCACTTGATGGTAAGTTTGTAGCGGTAGGTGTCGTTGATCTTTTCAATGCTGCCGGGCGTGGGGCCAAGCACCCGCAGCGGCAGATCCGGCTGTTTTGCCGCCTGCTGGCCCAGCAGGGCCGCAAAGCGCGCCGCCGCCCGTGCCACCTCGATCTCCTTTGCGCCTGCAAAGCCAATGACGCACAGCCCGCAGAAGGGCGGGTACAGGCCCAGCTTGCGGTAGGCGATCTCCTGCTCAAAAAAGGCATCGTAGTCCTGCGCGGCGGCAAGGTTCAGCACCGGGTTATCGGGGTCGGTGGTCTGGATGATGGCAAAGCCCGGGTCTTTGGCCCGTCCGCTGCGGCCCACCACCTGCGTGATGAGGCTGAACACGTTCTCATACGCGCGGAAGCCCTGCGCAAACAGCAGCGAGTCGATGCCCAGCACGCCCACAAGGGTCACGTCCTCAAAATCCAGTCCCTTGGCCACCATCTGGGTGCCCACCATGATGTCATATTCGTGGTTCGCAAACCTTGCCAGCAGCTTTTCGTGGGCATCCTTTGCGGCAGTGGAATCCTGATCCATGCGCAGCACCCGCGCATCCGGGAACAGCTTTGCCAGCTCTTCCTCGGCTTTCTGGGTGCCGAAGCCCCGGTACTGCAGCTTGCCGCCGCAGGCGGGGCACACAGTGGGCGGTTCCATCTGGCTGCCGCAGTAGTGGCACAATACCTTGTGCGCCGCTTTGTGGTACACCATCGGCACGCTGCACTTTGTGCACTTGAGCACCTCGCGGCAGTCCTCGCACTGGGCCATGGTCTGGTAGCCCCGGCGGTTCAGCAGCAAAATGGTCTGCTTGCCTGCATCCAGATTGCGGCGGATGGCATCTTCCAGCGACAGACTGATCTCCTGCGGGTTGCCTGCCGCCAGCTCTGCGCGCATATCCACGATCTGCACCGTGGGCAGCGGGTTGCCGCCGTAGCGCTGGGTCAGCCGCACCAGCTGGGTGCGGCCATGCTGGGCCGCGTAAAAGCTCTCGGTGCTGGGGGTGGCGCTTGCCAGCAGAAGCAATGCACCGTTTTCCGCCGCGCGCTGCCGGGCCACCTCGTGGGCAGAATAGCGGGGCGCGGATTCCGAGCGGTAGGTGTGCTCCTGCTCCTCATCGATGATGATGAGCCCGATGTTTTCCAGCGGCGAAAAGATGGCGCTGCGGGTACCCACCACGATGTCTGCGCCGCCGTCCTGGATCATCTGCCACTGCAAAAGGCGTTCGGTGTGGTTGAGGGCAGAGTGCTGCACCGCCACCCGGCGGCCAAACTGGCTCTTGAGCCGCAGGATCATCTGCGGGGTCAGGCTGATCTCCGGCACCAGCACCAGCGCACGCCTGCCCTGCTCCAGACAGCGGGCAATGAGCTTTAAGAACACCAGCGTCTTGCCGCTGCCGGTCACGCCGTAGAGCAGCGCCGAGTGGGGTGCATCATCTTCCAGCTTTGGCAGCAGAGCATCGTAAGCCGCCTGCTGCTCCTGCGTGAGGGTGATCGGCTCGTTTTTCAGCGGAATGGACGAATACAGGTCGATGGATTTATTCACCTTGCTGCATTCCAGCACGCCTTTGGCGCACAGGTTATCCAGCACGGCACGGCTGATGCCCTTGTCTTCCAGTTCGTTCAGGGTGCGCGGCCCGCCGCCCAGCAGCGCCACCGCCGCCAATTGCTTGGCCGTCGGCTTCGGCTTTGGCGGCAGCCCGCCCACAAGGCGGTAGGAGTTCTCGGTGTGGCGGGTGAGCTGCTTTTGCAGCACCGGCGTTACACCGTCCGCCGCCACGGCAGGCTTGTACTGTGCACCATAGGGAATGACCGCCTTGACCGCTTCATAATAGGTGCAGAAGGTGCGTTCCTTCAGAAAATGCACCAGCCGCAGCAGTTCCGGGGTCAGGCAGGCGGATGCCGGGGCCACGTCGAAAAGATATTTCAGCTTCGCGCTTTCCGGTTCGGCATCGCAGGCCAGCACCACGCCCATGCGGGCGCGGCTGCCGCGGCCAAAGGGCACCAGCACCATGCTGCCAAGTTTTACCGCATTCTGCTGATCCGGCATGACGGCATAGGTATAAAGCTTATCAAAGTGGAAGGTCGCATTGCTGACGGCAACGCCTACCGTTTTGGGCATTCGTCCAGCTCCTTCAAAATGTTATTCTGCGGCACCAATGCGCTGGCAGATGGCCTGATACAGTGCATCGGCGCAGGTATCGACCTGGTCGTTGACCAGCTTCAGGGTGAATTTATCCTGCTGGGCCAGCTCCTGTCGGGCGGTGGCAAGACGCTCCTGAATGCTGTCCTCGGTCTCGGTGCCGCGGCCGCGCAGACGGCGCTCCAGCTCCTCCACCGACGGCGGCAGCAGGAACACGGTGGTCGCGCCCGGGAACATGCGGCGGATGTTCGCTGCGCCGTGCACATCGATGACCAGAACGACCACCTTCCGGGCTGCAAGGCGCTTGTCCACTTCCTCGCGCAGGGTACCGTAGTAGTTGCCGTTGTAGAAGTTGTGCTCCACCACCTGATCGTTCTCGATCAGCTGCTGGAACTGCTCCCGGGTGCGGTAATAATAATCCACGCCCTCCTGCTCACCGGGACGCGGTGCGCGGGTGGTGGCGGAAACAGTCTTTTCGATCTCCGGGTGTGCTTCGCGCAGTGCCTTCACCACGCTGTCCTTGCCGGTACCGGCCGCGCCGGAGACCACAAACAAATATTTATCGTTCGCCATGGGTCTGTTCCTCCTCTGCTGGTGTTTTGCCCTCCTGCCCTGCCGCACGGTTGGCCACCGTTTCCGGCTGAAGCGCCGAGAGCACCACATGATCGGAGTCCATGATAAGCACTGCACGGGTGCTGCGGCCATAGGATGCATCGATCAGCATTCCGCGCTCCCGCGCTTCCTTTACAAGGCGCTTGACCGGGGCGGAATCCGGGCTGACCACTGCCACCACACGGCCTGCACTGACCATATTGCCAAACCCGATGTTGATGAGCTTCATAAACCCCTCCGAATTTTCTGTATCACTCCAGATTCTGGATCTGTTCGCGGATCTTTTCGATCTCCGCCTTCATATCCACCACGATGCGGGTGATATCCAGATCCTGACACTTGGAGCCGATGGTATTGGTCTCGCGGTTCAGCTCCTGCGTCAAAAAGTCCAGCTTGCGGCCCACCGGCTCGTCCAGCTTGAGGATATCGCGGTACTGCGCAATGTGGCTGCGCAGGCGCACCGTCTCTTCATCCACAGCGGTCTTATCGCCAAAAATAGCGGCCTCGGTCAGCACGCGGGCATCGTCGATATCGCGGTCCTCCAGAATGACCTTGAGCTTCTCGTACAGGCGGTTGGTGTAGGCTTCCACGCGGCCTGCGCTCAAAGTCTCCACCCTGCCCACGCACTCCTCGAGGAAGTTCAGGCGGTTTTCCACGTCTGCCTTCATCTTGGCACCCTCGGCGGCGCGCATCTCCACAAAGCGGTCCAGCGCCTGTGCGGTAACGGCAGAAACATCTTCCCACAGCTGTTCCTCGTCCACATCCGCGTGGCGGGTGGTGAGCACATCCGGGAAGCGGGTCAGCACGCCCGCAGAGATATCGTTCTTGACACCCAGCTGTTCCGAAATATCCCGCATGGCCTGCTGGTAGCTGCGTGCCAGCTCCATGTTGACGGCCACCACCGTATCGGCAGCGTCCACATTCTGCACGGTCATGCTCAGCTCCACCTTGCCGCGGGTGATGCGCTCGTTGAGCTGCTTTTTCAGGCGGCTGTCCAGATAACTGCAGGTGCGCGGGATGCGCGAAGAATACTCAAAGTAGCGGGAATTCACGCTGCGCAGCTCCACCGTGATCTCACGGCCATTGCGCACAGCAGTCCCCCGGCCAAAGCCGGTCATGCTTAAGATCATAACGCTCTCCTGTTCTTACATTTTCAGTGTTTCAGCTTACAAGTTTCGGTATACGTATCCGCCTTTGGGTACACAAACCCATGTTACGATACATATAGTTTCATTTTACTATTCTTCGGCCCAAAATTCAAGGTGCACTGTTGCGTGCCGCCGCCAAAACCGGCCGCAATACACGGTGCAAAGCAAAAAAGCTCTGATACAAAATCTTCCGATCCTGTATCAGAGCCTGTTTCAGTTGGTTTTATATACGCAGGTCACGCTGTTCTGCAGCAGATTTGCGTTCAGCAGTGCGCGCTCCACCCAGTGGATATTGTCCGCAATGGTATCGCGGGAGACACCGTATTCTGCCGCAATGTTCTCCATGCTGCGGTACTCGCGGCGGTAGAGCAAAGTCAGCACCAGCTTATCCTGCATTGTGATCTTGGTAAAATGCGGCCTGCGCCGGTGCTCCTTGCAATAAGCCGCATTCAGTGCTTCCAGCATCTGGGCAAATTGCTTCCGGGTGATGCCGAAGGTAAATTCATAATCCTGCTCTGTAAATTCCGCAAGGCGCTGTACCGTGATGCTTCTCATGCAGATCACCTCTTCTTTTTCCGGGGATGCCCGGGTGTCGGCTGCATCCATTTTGATTCATTATAAAATGGATGGATTTTCATGTCAATGAGCCGCCGCCCATTTTTGGGGCCAGATCCGGTGCAAAACACAAAAGGAGCCTCCCGCCGCAAAAGCGGGAAGCTCCTGAATCCGTTATGAAAGATCAGACGGGATGAGACTGATTGGTGTAGTCCACATGGTCGCCGTCCACGCCCTGCTTCTTGGCATTGCGCTTTTCAAAGAACTTGGGTGCCACCTGCGGGAACATTGCGTAGGTCAGCACATCCTCTTCCTGCGTTGCCCACTTGGCAGCTTCTGCCTTCAGCTTGTCCATCTCAGGAGCCAGAGTATCAGCAAAGCGGCAGGTAATGGGCTGCTCGTCGCCCAGGATCTTCTTGGTGAACTCGGGCTTGATGGGA
>UMFS01036101.1_pt1 | contig 20763 bp, 24 predicted proteins | sample 1965071 | NCBI WGS metagenome assembly UMFS01 (sample SAMEA4836052, study PRJEB28245) | human gut metagenome | biome: gut microbiome; material: fecal sample | place: Denmark | collected 2008
GAATGATAAGAGTAAATATAATAAATAAAAATGATAGAAAGAAGTATATAATAATAAGATTACAATGAGAAGATAATTAAGAATATAACAAGTTAAAGATAATTGATTAAGAAATTTCAATAATATAAAGTAACAATTAAAGATTATAACAATTAAAGCTAATGATAATAAAGAAGATATAAAGTAATAAGAAATATATACAATAAGATGAAGAAAATCTAATCAATATATAATGATACAATTAAGATAATATAACAACAAAAGAAGTTGATGAAGAAGATATAATAACTATACCAATTGACATAAATAGAATTAAGAAAGTCTAACAAATTACAATAGATAATAAAATCATAACAATAGACTGAGATAAAAAATGTGATGTACCAATAAAGAAAAATACATCAGAAAATAACAATAACATACTATAAAACAAAGATTCTAGGAAGCGAGAATAAATAATAGCACTCAATATAAAAACAACAAAAAAAGGGATAAATAAACCGTTTTAAATTATACAATCAAATATATATTATAAATATGAAAAAGAGTTAATGTTTCTAAGGAAGGAAGCATTAACTCTTTTTAGATTAGCCAAGTGATTTTTCCTTGTAAAATCCATTGGCTTTTCAATCTTATGAAAACTTTTTAATGGAGGTAATATTTAATGTGAAAGAAAAGGAGTTGATGGAACAAGAAAACATGAGTAAAAAGAGTGAGAATTACAGAGGTATCTATAAAGATATGGTTGAGGTTCTAGGACATGATATAACTCTAAAAGTATATGAAAGTTATAAAGGTCAACAGATAACATTTCCGATGAGATTATATTCAGAAAAATATGTAATAGATTATCTAAATAAACACTATAATGGAAAGAACTTAAAACAGATATCAAGAAACTTAGGATACACTTGTAATTGGTTACAAAAGGTAATAAATAAGAATGGAATAAAAAAAAGAGCGATTAAAATGGAGGTACATAAGAAATGTATTGTAGACAATGTGGAGAAGAATTAAATAATCCAAGGGCAGTAATATGTATAAAATGTGGAACTAACAAAGGGCAAGGTGAGAATTACTGTCCTGATTGTGGACAAGAAGTTAAAAATAAAGGTGCAGAAGTATGTTTAAATTGTGGAATAAGATTGAAAGGAGCAATGAATAACATAGCAGACCAATTAAAGAGTGTTGCAAGTAAGAGTAGAAGCAATACCAATAATAAAATGGTAGCTGGACTATTAGCAGTATTTTTAGGTTCAATGGGAATACATAGATTTTATCTAGGATATAAGGAAATAGGATTTATACAATTAGGTTTATTTGCTATAGCAATGTTCTTATTTGCACCAGTATTATGGGGCTGTTGGATATGGGCAATTATAGATGCAGTTCAGATATTTACAGGGAAAATGAATAATGCTAATGGATTAGAATTAGTTTAATAATAAATTATTAGGAGATAGTTAAATGGGATTTGATGTGTGGAAAACAGGTGTAAAAGCAAAAATAGGATTATTAAAAGCAGATATTGTAGGTAACTATAGAGAAAAAGAAACCAATAGATATATTCGCAAAACAAAGCAAGAAGCTAATCCAAGTATAGTTACTACAAAAGAGCACTTAGAATATTATTTAAAGAAAAAATATAATTTAATATATATAGAGGGAGAACTATATCATGAAATGGAGCAGAAGGATTATAAAAAAATATTGAATAGTGTTGGAAAGACAATGTCTAAGGTAGGAAGAAATACAGCAATAGTAAGTGGAGTGGTTACAGCTGGAATGAGTCCTTTTACAATACCACTTGCGTTAAGTTCAATGTTTCTTGGTGTAATATCTAAAAGTGATTTAGATAACTATGAATATATAATTGATAAAAATGAGGAGCGTATAATATTAAAACATAAAGGTTATAATCCAAAAGGAGATTAAAATTATGAAGAATACAAATTAAATAAAATTTCACTAAATATTTATTAGATTTTTAATAAGTATTTAGTGATTTTTAGGAGAGTAGATAAATTTGTTTTTACACAAATTTATCTATTTTTTTTGTGTGATTAGTTAGTATATTTAGAATATTATACTGTATAAATTTAGAAGAGTTTTGTGGGAAGAAAAAATGATATTAACTTCGATTACAATTCAGAAGTAAAAAAGTGTAAAACAATCGATAACGTTCTTGGAAAGAACGGGTTAGTTCAAAGATTAAATAGTATGATTAAAAAAATAAAAAAAATATTTATTCAAAATAAATATAAAAATTTGAATAAATATTCAAAATGCAAAAATGTAATTAAAAGTAAAAGTGAGATAAAGCAAGTAAAATCAATACTTTAGCAGTGATTGCTATCGAGTTAAGGAGTTCCTGGAGTGAAAAGAGGATAAAGTTTTTTAAGGTAGGAAATGTAGTCATCGATGGCAAATCATAAGGGAAAATTCAAATGAATTATAATACTGAAATTTCCAGTAAAATGGAATTTTAGCGATTTGCACAATATCTAAAAGTTGTTATAATAAATTTGTAAGTTAATAAAATGCAAATGCATAAATATGAATATAGACTATATTTATAATAAAAAGAAAAGCAACTGTATAAAAATGCAAAAAGAAAAGAAAACGATTACAAAGGAGACGATTATATGGCTATTTTAACAAAAGATGGTAAAGCAGTAGATTTATCAAGAGGACTACAACTAGGAGAGATAAAAGACTTTAAGTCTAGAGGACTCAAGAAAACTAAAAAAGGAGATATTTTTGAATGTGGAAACTTAGAAATTCTTTTAAAGAATGGAGTATCTCTAAGTCAATATATTATGGTATCACCATATAATAAGTATCTCTTTTATAAGTTTGTTAAAGCGGTAGGATTAGAGCATAAGATAGATGAGTATGTAGATTTCCCCTTTTGTGAAATGTTTGATAAGGAGATTGTAGTAGAACTTGATTATGAGTCAGTTAGAGGTGGGAGATACTTAAATGTAATAAATGTATATAGTTTAGAAGAAGCAGAGGAGTTCATACAGTACCAAAAAGCAAGAGATGAGTTAAAGAGAAGAAATGGGATGTTAGGTATGAATTTTATAGAAATGGTGAAAGAGAGAAGAGCAGAGGTAGCAAGTAACTTTAATAATACACAAGAGGTAGAAGTAAATGAAAATGAAGTTACATTTGGTAATGAATATGAGGAATTTATCGGAATTTAACATTTATAAGGTGGCTTAGATTTTACTAAGTCATATTAATTTAAAAGGAGGAATAGAAATGTCAGAAATGGTTATAGGAAAAAAGACAGGTGTAGCAGCATTAAGAGCAAGGAGACCAGCACCAAAGCTAAGACCTAAAAATAAGGAGGATAATAAAATGGTAAGTAGTAATAATGAATTAGTTGAAGATGATTATGAGATTAAAGAAAGTATAGATTTAGATTCATTTAAACCATCAGAAAGTAAATCTATAAATAAAGGTATTGCTGAAGCAGGAGTAATGTCAATAATAAATTCTAAGACTGGAAAAAGAATAATAGTGTCTAATGAAATAATGGAGAAGTTAAATAAGCCAGAAAGGATAGTAATGTCATTTTCAGAGGATAAAATTGCTATAGGTGAACAACTACCGAATAATGATAATTACATAAATATAAAAGTTTTAAAGTCTAAGGGAGTTATTTATTCAGCAGGAATAGTTAAGGAAATAACAGATTTATATAAGTTAGATTTCAGTAATAAGACTTCTATTACATTTTTTGATGTTGAATATGTTAAATATGAGGACAATGTTGTAGCAATAATAACAGTAAGTTAATTGTACTTGATAAGTATATTAAATCACTAAGCATTGTGCTATGTTGGTTCAATGCTTAGTGAAATAAATGTAAGAGGAGTATAGTAAATGAGTTTAAATAATGCAGTAAGAAATAATAATTTACAAAATTCAATATATGGAGAAATTATAGAAGAAGATATAACAAGAAGAGAACAAGAAGAAATAATGGCTAGTGAATGGTTTATAAACTGGATGAAAGATTATCATTACTAAAAAGTGTACAATAAGGAGAAAAAATTATGAGTTCCAATAATAACAGTAATGAGGTAATAGATTTACTTTCAGAAATAATAATTAATTTTATATCTAAAATGACTAGCACAAGCAATACTGATAAATTTAAAAAACTGTAATCTAAAAGGAGAAATTAAGATGAAAGATAGAGAAATGAAAAGAGCTAAAGAAGTCATAGAGAAAGGAGATGGAAGGCATATGTATACTATGGAACAACTTTTATTTAGATTGTCAATAAAAATACCTAATCAAAATATAAATGAAGTAATAGATAAACTTAAGAGATTATCTATAGTACCAAGTGCAATATTCAAAACTAGTTGTGGACTTATAGTAGAGTGGTGGACGATGAGATGTCAAGTCATTCTTGATTATAATAACTATATTAAATTAATTGAAGAATTTTTAGAGTATGTAGATAGTATAGGGTTTAATGAATGGATATTTGATACAGGATGTCTAAGTGATAGTTTACCAGTTGAATACGATAACTTAGAGGTGATAATTAACCCAAGATTTACAGTAGAAAATTTTAATAATACTGGAGAGATAGAGATAAATGATGAAACTAAATAGGACAAGTTATATAGTTAAGTAAATCTAAACCAGTTACTCTGTTAAAAATAATAGGTATATATTAATAAATAACCAATTCAAAAGGAGAAGATGAACATGATAAATGAAATAATTAAAGAAAACGTATTAATAAACTTTGATATTGATATTAATGAAAATGGAAAAGGGAGAGATGAGATGGCAATAGATACATATACAATAATAGTTCCAATTGAAGCTATTACAGAAGAAGTATCATTAGATGAATTACATATGGAGTTTAACTCATGTATAAGTAATGTCAAGATAGCAGAAAAGAAAATTACTATGGATTATTTTACAGGTGAAACTATATTCATGAGAACAGTAAGTGAAATCCAAGAACATGTTAGATTTATGGTGAATAGTATACGCAATAAGTTATGTAATGTTAAAATAGGTAATTTTAAATTAGTGTGTAACTTCTATACTTGGAGAGATTAATTAAATGATTGAAAATATCGTTGTTATTGTTATTTCAATAATAACGATATTTTCCGTTATAAACTAAGATGATAAGTATATATTATAAATTTGATTAGAGAAAACATGAAAATTGGAGGTATATAAAATGGTTTTAAAGAAGTTACTTAATAATATAGAAGATGAGAATGCAAGAAAAAGATTAGCTCTATATACTCGTGTTAGTACTATAGAGCAATCTGAAGAAGGTTATAGTATAGATGAACAAGAAAGATTACTAAGGAGTTGGGCAGAGAAAAACAATTATGAAGTGTATAAGTGTTATTCAGATAGAGGGATTAGTGGGAAAGATATTAAAAATAGACCAGCTTTGAAAGAGTTATTAAAAGATGCAGAAGAAAAAAAGTTTGATATGGTTATCTCATGGAAGATAAACCGTATAAGTAGAAAGTTAGCTGATGTATTAAAGATAGTTGACATATTAGAGAAGAATGATATAACATTCAAATCATATTCAGAGCCATTTGAAACAGATACACCAGCTGGAAAAATGCAATTTCAGATGATGGCATTGATAGGAGAGTTTGAGAGAGGTACTATAGCTCAAAATGTAAAGATGGGGATGTGTGCAAAAGCAAAATCAGGAGAATGGTGTGGAGGTAGAGTTTTAGGGTATGACCTAGTTCCTGTTGAGAATCAAGAAGGAGCTAAAAGAAAAAAGAATAGACTAACAATAAATGAGAAAGAAGCAGAAGCAGTTAGGTTTATTTTCAATGAATATGTTAATGGGAAGGGATATAAAGCTATTACTAATCAACTAAATAAGCTAAGTTATAAGACTAAGAAAGGAAATGATTTTTCAGTAGGTTCAATACGAGAAATTCTAACTAATCCAGTATACATAGGAAAGGTTAGATATAATGTAAGACAAAATTGGTCAGAGAAAAGAAGAAGAAATATAAATGCTAATCCAATAATAACAGATGGAATACATGAACCTATAATAGATGAAGGGTTATGGGATAAGGTACAAGCAATAATGGAAAGTAAGAAAGGTAAACCTTCAAGAATATATGATGGTGAGTATCCACTAACAGGAATACTAAAGTGTCCTAAGTGTGGGGCTGGTATGGTGATTTCAAGAACTACTAATAAGTTAGCTGATGGAACTAAGAAGAGAATAGCTTACTACTGTTGTGGAGCATGGAAGAATAAAGGTACAAGTGTATGTAATTCTAATACAATAAGAGTTGATAAAGCTAATGAATATGTATTCAATAGGATTTCAGAATTACTTTCTAATGAGAAAATGGTTAAATCTATAGTAAATAACATTAATAAAGAAAGACATAAAAAGATAAGTCCAGCTAAGAAAGAGCTAGAAAGAATAGATAAGGAGCTTGAAAAGATAGATAGGAAGAAAACTAAGCTTTTTGAAGCATATGAAGAAGAGATAATATCTAAGGAAGAGTTCAAGGAGAGAAAAGATGAGCTAAACAAGAGAGCTAAAAGTCTTCAAGAGGAAAAAGAACCACTTCTAGTTACACTTTCGGATGATGTAAGTGAAGAAATACCTTATGAGTTCATAAAGAGCATACTAGAGAATTTTAGTAAAGTTCTAACAGAGAGTGCAACTAGAGAGCAACAGAAGAAATTGCTTCATATGATAATATCAGAAATAACTATAAATGAAGCAAGGGAGATAGATTCAATAAAACTAAAAATAAATGATAACTTGGTTGATTATATAAGTAAAGAAGAAGGAGTATCTATAAAGGATGCTCCTTCTTCTTTTATGTTAAGAAATGTTGGGGTAAGTACATTGAATTTAGATATTGCTATATAAATATAAATTAACAAAAATAGAATATTGAAATTATTTTTTATAAATATTATATTTATAGTATAAGGGTGTTTATTGGATAAATTAGAATTTATTAGGGGTTATTATGTAGAGCTATTTGTTAAAAATAGAATCTCAATAGCTATGATAAAAAATTTTATGAAAAGTTTGGATTCAATCAAAAAATAAGATGAATTTTTTAAATATGGATAATAAAACTTTAAACTTTAGGGGGAGTAACTGATGAATAATTTTAATGATAATGAATATAAGATATTAATAAGTAACTTATTAAATGATATAAATTATATTAAAATATCCAATATGGGGAAAATGGCTGGACTTAGAAAACATGCTGAAGTAATGGTAAGAAAAATATTAAATATTGGAAGCTCAGAGTCTTTGACGCTAGGGAATGTAAGAAATAATTCAAGAAATACTGCGGTAAAAGAAGGAATGAATATTTTAGGAGAAGAATTAAGTCAATATTTGATTAATTGTATAGAAATAATTAATCCATTTGGATGTGATGGAACTCATACAAAGCGTACAGATGAATTTTCAAATGAAGAAATAGAAAAGGTCGAAGAAGCCATTTTAGATTTATATGCCTTGATATTTATTAGGTATTTTTTAGAATATCAGAAAGATAAATATTTTTCTAATAGTATTTTAGAGAGATTTTCTCTTTTGCCACCAATTATTAGATATAAAACATGGATTTATTTATTTGATAAACATAAAAATAAGCTACAAATACTAGATAAATTGGTATTATCAATAATTAAAGCTTATAGTAAAAAAGATGCTTATGACTGGATAGAGGCTAATAAAGATGCTATAAATTCAGTTCCTTATCCAAACGAAAAACAAATTATAGAATATATAACAACAGTTGGTAAAGAGATAAGCCCAGGAGAATATATATTCTCTATAAATTTTGGTGGATATACTAATATGTATGATTTATTGTATGATAAAATTAAGGATGAAAGAACTGGAATAAATGAAGGCGGAAAAATGTATCATGATTTTGAAAGTGCCATTAAGTATTATAATTTATATAAAGATATAAATGTTTTTTCAGAAGAAGAAGAAATATTTCAATCATTAATGGAGTTTGTATACTTAGGAAGAAAACCGATAGAGGAAGTAGAAAAATAAAGAATATAAATAGTAAGATAATTAATTACTTAGAACTGCAAAAAGGAATATCAGTAATAGATATTCCTTTTTAATGTACAGAAAAGTATAAAATTTTTGAATTCATAAAGCTAGTTATAACAACGGATTTGAAGGTTTAAAACTATAAAATTTATATCAGGAAGTGAGCGTGGCAATAGTTACTTTTTATTTATTTTACAAAATAGGGAGATAATAACTTTGTGAAATTAGTAATCTAAAAAAAAACCTCATTTGATACCTATACGGAGAACCGTATCATAAATAAGTGAGGTTTTTGCTAAATTTGGATAGTTAAATATAGGTGATTAGATAATTATGTTTCACTGCCATAAGGGTACTCTCTACAATATAACATATTATTCGATTGTAGAGGATTATTTATTATATAAATAAGTTTTTGAATAATTTTAATAAATATATTAGGCAAGAAATAACAGTGTGATAGAAAATGCTTTGAAATTGATAATATGGTAAAATATATATAAACTACAATTTATACAATAGGGGGAGAAGCATGTGGGATATAAGCAAGAAAATAAAAGAAAAAAGTATACACCAGATGAGAAGTTATTGTTGCTATTTGAAGTAGATGAAATGTGTCCACTTTGTGGAGAAAAGTTAATTAAAAAGAAGGGTAAAAGAACTATTAATTTATTTGAAATAGCGCATATTTATCCACATAGTCCTTCAGAGTACGAGATGGAACTACTTAAAAATGAGGAGAGATTATCAGATGATGTAGATGATATAGAAAATGTAATAATGTTATGTCCAACTTGTCATACTAAGCATGATAAATATACAACGGTAGAGGAATATAGGAATTTAGTTAAAATAAAGAAACAGGCAACTATAGAACGTAAGTGTAGAGAATTATATGGAAATTATGCTATAGATGATGAGATAAATGTGGTATTAAATTTATTGGCTAGAAGTTGTTCACAAAGTAATACTGTTAAAGAGGAGTTAGTAATGTCAGCTATGAGGATAGATGAAAAAGCTGATGATAGCCTAGAGCTTATTACTAAAATAACTATAGAAAACTATGTTAGAATATTCTTTCCAGAGATAAAAAATAAATTTATAGAGTTAGATAATAATGATGAAGGTATATTTGATATTATAGCGTTACAAATAAAAGTTTTTTATTTACAGATAAAAAAAATAAATAACAATCAAACTATTATATTTGAACAAATTGTTGAGTGGATACATCAACGAACAGGAAAGAAAAGTAGAATTGCAAGTACTATTATAGCAAGTTTTTTTGTACAAAATTGTGAGGTGTTTTCGTAATGATATTTCCAAATAAACTTAAAACATATGAAGAATCAATTCTATCTAAGTTACCGATAGTACTAAATATTATTTTAGAAGGAAAGAGAGATATCTTAGAAATTTATAAATTATGTGAAAATCATTTTAATGAAGTTCAGGAATATATATATGTGTTAGATATTTTATATATATTAAATAAAATAAAATATGTTGAGGGGGGGAAAATATATGTTGAAGCAGATACAAAGTAGTGTTTTTAGAAAAGGACCTATTTTTTTTCATGAAGGATTAAATACCGTTTTAGGAGATGATCAAGGGTCAAATTCTATTGGAAAATCAACATTATTAATGATTGTAGATTTTATTTTTGGAGGTAGTTCATATATTGAGAAGAATAAAGATACAGTTAGGAATTTAGGTCATCATTTTTTTGAATTTATATTAGAATTTAATAGTAAACAATACTATTTTAGAAGAAGCACAAAAGAGTTCAAAGTAGTTGAAGTATGTAATGAAAATTTTACTAATATAGATTCATGGAGTAGAGAGGATTATAAAAAATTCTTACATAAGATGTATATGAAAGAAAATGATTCAGTTAAATTCCGTTCTTGTGTAGGTGTATTTTCAAGAATAGCACAAAAAGATAATTTTTTTAATTCAAAACCATTAAAATCAGTTATAAACTCTAAAGAAATAGATGGAGTTAATTTGTTAATAAAATTATTTAATATGTATAAGGTAATTGAAGATATTGAAAAAGATATTAAAAAGTTGGATAAAAAAATTTCTATAATCAATAGTGCAAATAGATATAAATATATAAAGAAACCTACAGCTAAGCAGTATGAGGCTAATAAAAAATTTATAGAAACAAACTCAACAAAGTTAAACGAAGTAGCACTAAATCTTTCTATTGGCTTTAATGATTTTTTAGATGTAAATTATCAAGAAGCTCAAAATGAACTGTATGAAGCTAAGAAGCAAAAAGAAATGATTATAAGCAAATTAAAAAGGGTAAATAGGAATATAGAAAGTAATTTACAAATTAAAAAGAAAAGTTTTGAGCCTCTACAAGAGTATTTTGAAGGAGTAAATATTAAGAAATTACAAGAGATAGAAGAGTTTCATAAGGGAATAAATAATATTTTACTAGAAGAGTTTTATAAAGCTAAAAAAAGTTTAGATCAGAAATTAATAGAGGTAGAACAACAAGTTCAAATGATTGAAGAGAAAATACTAGATACAGATGCTATAAAAGATATTCCTAATAAGTTATTAGAACCCCTTGTAGAATTAATAAACAAATTAAATGAAAAGAAGAAAGAGAATAATGTGTATGAAGAATATATTTCTGATAAACAAGATAAGGATAGGAAAGAAGCTGATTTAGTAAGTACTAAAAAAGATATAATATATAATATTGAAGTTAAAATAAATAATAAAATGAAGGAATTAAATAAATATATATATGGTGAAGAAAATAAATATCCTATATTTAAAATAAAAGAAAAAGAATATTTCTTAACTTTACCGGATAATACAGGTACTGCTAGAGGGTATGCTAACTTAATTATATTTGATATAAGTATTTTAAAATTAACCATACTGCCGTTTATAATACATGATAGTGTAATGTTTAAAAATATAGGAAATTTACCTATGGCAAAAATAATAGAAATATATAATAATGAGAAGAAGCAATGTTTTATAGCAATAGATGAGATTAATAAATTTACTAACGAATGTCAAAGTATATTATATGCGAAGAAAGTTATTAGTCTATCAGATAAAGATACACTATTTATTAAGGATTGGACGAAAGAATAAAATATTAGTGCAGATATCTATTTTATAGAATATATAATTATAGTATTAAATAGTTTTAAAAAATTAAATCAAAATTTAAGTAACCTAAATAGTTAATTAATATTAGTATTACTTGAAATAAAGACAATTCATAAATATATATTATAGTTATAATACTCCTACATATTTAAAAGTATGTAGGAGTTATTTTTATTAGAAAGGAGAAGTTTAAAATGAAGAAGATTGGTCTTATGTCAATATTTATAAAATAGAAAATTTAGAAGCTAGTATTAATGGTATGATAACAATTAATTTTAAAAATGGTGAAAAAAATATATATCAGGAAGATATTTGAAAAAGTAAAAAAGATATTAGATATATGAGGTGACTTAGATGATAAAAGAGATATTAAAAAGGGGAATAGCAGGAGCAATAATAAGTTTAATTGCTATTATTAGTATGTTATTAGGTGTATTAGTTGTAACGGGGACAAGTCAAATAACAATACAAATAAGTGAGATTATAAAATATACATGTATAATTATGGTAGCTGGATTTATTATCTCATCTAGTACAATAATTTTTAGTATAAAAAATATGTCTTTAGTAATAAAGGGATTTATACATTTAATAATTACTTTATTAATTTTAAAGGGGAGTTTTATGTATTTAGGGATATTAAATGAAGATTATTTAATACAAGTAATATTTATTTCATTATATATTATAGTTGCAGCTATTTGTTTAATTACTATTATCAGTGAAAATAAAACAGATGTTAAAATGATAAATGAAAGACTGAAAATTATTCAGAAGATAAAAGATTAGAATAATATAAAAAATATAGGTGTTTATTTTTTATAAAAATTTGATATAATATAAATAAGAAATGAAGATAATAAAAATAGGGTGCTACCAACACCCTATAGTATACAATTAAAGTTGTTTAGGCAACTGATATCACTATAATTTAATATGATTAAAAAATAGTAGCTTTCCAATTGCGATGTGGGGCTACTATTTTTTTGAGATTTTTTCTATAAGTAACACTATAAATGTCAATAATGCTATTAAGAATATACCTGCTGTAAATAGTAACATTAAATCATCGTTACTCATTAGTATCACCTCCTTTCACAAGAAAGGTGAGTGATACCAGTAGCCCACATTTAACTAATTGTACTTTAGAATTATACCATAATTATGTAGAAAATAAACACAAGAATAAAATGGAAAAACTTCATTTAAAGTAGTTACGGAGAACCGTATCATAAATAAATGCTGTTTTTACTGAAATTGTAAATAGAATAATGTTATAAGATATTAAAACTCTTACTTGTATTAAAATATGCAGGTAAGAGTTTTTATTTATAATAAAAGAGTAAAGTTTATTAAATAATAAAATTATTGGAGAATAATGTAGATTATAAATATTTTGAAGCAACACATTCAGGACACGGACTTCAAAATGATGATAAAATTTATAAAGAATATATGGAAACAGTGGAAGAATACCTTGATAAGTATATACCTGTAGAAAAATAATTAAGGAGGAGTAGAGATGAAAAAGCTGTTAAATATAATTGGAATATCTATTGTATTATTTATTGCACTGTTAGTCATAATATTATTTATACCAATGACACCCAATAACTATACTAAGGAAGTAAAAACAGGTGGAGATATTGAAATTAAATATTTATCAATGGGAGATTATAAAGTTAAGAAGGTAAAAAAAGATGGCTCAGAAATAACGAAGAAATATTATATTTATTATCCTGAAGAATTAAGTAATATCAATAAAAAATATCCAGTAGTAGTTATATTAAATGGTACTGGAGTTTTGCCTAAAAAGTATAAAGCATTATTCAAACATTTAGCTTCTTGGGGATTTGTAGTTATTGGCAATGATGATGGTAGCACAGGATTTGGCAAGTCTGCTGATGAAACAATAGATTTGATTATATCTGAAAATAGTAATAGTAACAGTATTTTTTATGGTAAATTAGATTTAGACAACATAGGTATAACAGGACATTCACAAGGTGGAGCAGGAGTGTTAACAGCAACTTCTATTATGGAATATAAGGACAAATACAAAACAGCAGTAGCTTTATCTCCAACACACGAAGAAATTTCACATCAGTTTGGGTGGAAATATGATTTAACTAAAATAAATATACCAATATTGATGATAGCAGGAACTAATGGATATTTTGAAACTCAATATGTAATACCAATTGAAAAAATGATTGAAATGTATAATAAGATACCATCATCAAAGGTAATGCTCAGAAGAATTGGAGCAAAACATGTACAAATGCTATATTCAGCAGATGGATATGTTACAGCATGGTTTATGTGGCAATTACAAGGAGATGAAGAAGCGGGAAAAGCATTTATTGGAGATAATCCAGAAATAAGAAATAACAAATTATATCAAGATATTCAATTATCAGTCGAATAGTAAAAGTAAAAATGCTCTTTGACTAATAGAAGTAGTAACAATAATAACTACAAAAGATATTAATTGTAAAAAATGGTAAAAAGCTAGAAATGCTAGAAAGGGGGGATGAAGTAATAGTATCCGCAAGTGAAAAGTTTAAAATTATAAAACTAATAATTAATATTTTAGAGGTTAATAGAATTTAAAAAAGATGACTCCTGTTCAATACAGAAATCATCTCTTAAATTAGTCTACTCTTTTTTAAACTGTCCTTGACAAAGGGTATAGTTTAAATATTCCAATCTTTATTTTTAAATATTAATAATTAAATTTATTTTTTACAGCTTCAAAAACAGGTTCAAAACTACTTTGATTTTCATTAAATAGTTTTATTAACTCTTCTTTTGCTTTAATATATTTAGGATCACATTCATCATATTTAATTATTGCATTACCTTCCTTATGAAACTTCATAAATATTATTGGATGTTTTTTTGCAAATAACTCTAATTCTTCAATATGACGTTCTGCTTTTGTTGCTTTTTTCATCCACCTAAAAATATTTTCATAATTATTCATTTTATTCATCCTCCTTATTATAGCTTAAAATCAGTTGAATCATAAGTTTTTACTTTGGGTTCTCCAAAGTAAGCTTTTACACTTTTAACTTATGGATTATGATTTACATTTTTGTGTTGATGTTTAGTATTTTTCATTTTATTTGATAAAATAATATAACTTAAATTGGTCTTATGTCAATATATTGGACACAGAAACTCAAACTTTTTTATGTTGCACTTCTAGCTAATAATTAGCATTGTTCTGGTGTCATGTAATTAATAGAAGAGTGAAGCCTCGTTCTTATTGTAACCAACCCTCAATATATTTAAATATAGCTATATTAGCTTAATCATAAAAAAATAATTTGCAAATAAAACAGTTTGATTATCAAAATAAAATAATGTATAATATCTTTAGCAAAGATAACTTATTAAAAAATAGGAGAAAAGTATATGAAGAAAAAATTAAAGATAATAGGTATTAGTACATTAGCATTAATATTAGCATTAGTTATTGGAGTAGGAGGATTGTTTTTTGGAGAGATTCGTACATTAGTATCTTTTAAACAATTAAATGAGCATCCTTTTTATGAAATGACTTATCATGCAGATTATAATTTAGATGAATTTTTAGTAAATGGAGCTGCAACAGATGATGATCTTGTAAGCTTTGTAACTAAGCAAGTATTAAAAGGAATTTCTTTTGATGTTAATCCAGATGGAGCTTGTAGCACTTTTGTTGCTACTAATTTAGAAGATGAAAATCTTTTTGGAAGAAATTTTGATTATGTACATTCTATAGGACTTATTGTTCGCACTCAACCTAAGAATGGATATAAGTCAATTTCTTTAGTTAATTTAAATCATTTAGGATTAAGTTTAGAAAATATGCCAACTAAGAATTTAATAAATCGTGTTATTACTTTAGCAGCACCATATGCACCATTAGATGGTATGAATGAAAAAGGACTTGCTATTGGTGTTCTTGTTATTGAAGATGGAAAAGTTCATCAAAATACTGGAAAAGTACCTATAACAACTACTTCAGCAATTCGTATGGTTTTAGATAAAGCGGCTACTGTTGATGAAGCTATTGAATTACTTAAAAATTATGATATGAATTCAAGTGGAGAAACAGGTTATCATTTTCAAATTGCAGATGCTACAGGAAATACAGCAGTTGTTGAATATATAAATAATGAAATGCATGTTTTAACTAAAGAAGAGGGATATACAGCAGCAACAAATTTTGTTCTTTATAACAATATGAATTCAGGATATGGACAAGACCGTTATGAAAAAATTAAAGCTAAGCAAGAAGAGACAAATGGAATAATGAGTGAAGATGAAGCAATGGATCTTTTACTTAGTGTACCATCACAAGGAGTAAGACAGGTTGAAGGTGGAGAAGGAATACCTTCAGATACACAATGGTCATGTGTGTATAATTTAGATGATTTAACATTACAAATTTGTACAACTAGAGATAAGTCTAGAACTTATAATTACTCATTAAAATAATGATATTGTTAATTCAGAAATCTTGAATTTTTGTTTGTATGATGATTGTTTGTCAATATTAAAAGAGTATGATAGTATATATAAGAATATAAGCAGAATTTTATATATTTCTATATTTTGCATATATTAACTGTAATTATACAATTACAAATGAAAATTATTGGAGGAATGAATAATGGATAAATTACCAAATTGCCCTAAATGTAATTCGGAATATACATATGAAGATGGAAGCCTTTTAGTATGTCCTGAATGTGCTTATGAGTGGACTGCTGGTGCAGAAGTTGATGGAGAAGCTCAAGAAGTAATCAAAGATGCAAATGGAAATGTATTAAACGATGGAGATACAGTTACAATAATAAAAGATCTTAAAGTTAAAGGTGCTTCATCTGCATTAAAGCAAGGTACAAAAGTAAAAAATATACGTTTACTTTATGGTGTATCTGATGGACATGATATTGATTGTAAAATAGATGGTTTTGGAGCTATGAAATTAAAATCATCAGTAGTTAAAAAAATATAGAAAAGATTCCGTATTAATAAGAACTTAATGCTTCAGAAATAAAGTTCATATTAATACGGTTTTTTTATATGTAATAATAAAAAAGTAGTATACTATAATTAAAACAAAAGATAAGAGTGGTGAAAAATGAAAGAAATAATAAATAATATTAAAGATAATGCACTTTTTTCTGGTATTAGTGGAGAAGAATTAGAAGAATTATTAAAACATTTAAATTATTATATAGAGAGATATCCTAAAGGTTCTATAATTTCACAGGAAGATGATAACTGTAATGCTATAGGTTTATTATTACAAGGAACAGCTAATATAGAAAGAATATATCCTAGTGGTAAATCTATAGTAATGAAGAAGCTTTCTTGTGGTGATGTATTTGGAGAGGCACTTATTTTTTCTAAAACTACTACGTATCCTGTAACAGTAATGGCAAATAGCAATTGTATAGTAGGGTATTTAAATAAAGAGGACATCATAAAATTATTTTCTTTAAATGATATTATATTAGAAAATTTTCTGATGCTTTTAAGTGATAAAGTTATTGTACTTAATAATAAGATTAAAAGTATTTCTTTAAAAAATATAAAGCAAAAGGTTGCAGATTATATTTTGCAAGAATATAAATCACAAAAACAACTAATAGTAAATTTAAAAATGAACAAAGAAGAAATAGCAAATTTTATAGGAATTCCGAGACCTTCTTTATCAAGAGAATTAATTAAGCTTAGAAAAGAAAAAATTATAGATTTTGATAGGAATAATATAACTATATTAGATATAGATAAATTAGAAGAAATACTTTTTCATTGAAAAAATGAAAATAAACTTTGTAACAAATGTTACATATTTTATTTTAATTATAGTGTATTATATAGTATATATTTTGAAAATTAATTTTACGGGGGTTTAAGAAATGGAAAATAAAATGTTTTGTTTTCAATGTCAAGAAACAGCAGGATGTACAGGTTGCACTAAGTTTGGTGTTTGTGGAAAAAGCCCGGATTTAGCTAGAATGCAAGACCTTTTAATATATACAACTAAAGGGTTAAGTGAGATAACAACTAGATTAAGAGCTGAAGGACAAGCTATAGATGGAGCAGTTAATCACTTAATAACTATTAATTTATTTACAACAATAACTAATGCAAACTTTGATGATGAAGTATTCTACAGCAGAGTTAGAGAAACTTTAAATGTTAAGAATGAACTTATGGCAAAGTTAAAAGATACAGCAAACTTATCAGAAGCAGCTTTATGGGATGCATCTTCAAATGAAGAAATGGACAAGAAGTCTGATATAGGAGTTTTAGCAACTAAAGATGAAGATGTTAGAAGTTTAAGAGAACTTATAACTTATGGATTAAAAGGTATGTCAGCATACATGAAGCATGCTAATGCTTTAGGATATGATAGTGAAGAAGTTAATGCTTTCATGCAAAGCACATTAGCTAAGTTATTAGATGATTCTTTAAAAATAGACGAACTTATAGCTTTAACTTTAGAAACAGGTAAAGTTGGTGTTGATGGTATGGCATTATTAGACCAAGCTAACACTGAAACTTATGGAAATCCTGAAATAACTAAAGTAAATATTGGAGTTAGAAATAATCCAGGTATCTTAGTATCAGGACATGACTTAAAAGATTTAGAATTATTATTAAAACAAACAGAAGGTACAGGAGTAGATGTATACACTCACTCAGAAATGTTACCAGCACATTACTATCCACATTTAAAGAAATATTCTCACTTAGTAGGAAACTATGGTAATGCATGGTGGAAACAAAAAGAAGAATTTGAAAGCTTTAATGGACCAATTCTTATGACTACTAATTGTATAGTACCACCTAAGGACTCATACAAAGATAGAGTATATACAACTGGAGCAGCTGGATATACAGGATGTACTCATATTAAAGGAGAAAGTGAAGATAATAAAGATTTCTCAGCAATAATAGAACATGCTAAGAAGTGCAAAGCTCCAACTGAAATTGAAACTGGAGAAATTGTTGGTGGATTTGCCCATGCTCAAGTATTTGCTTTAGCTGATAAAATTGTTGAAGCAGTAAAATCAGGAGCTATTAAGAAGTTCTTCGTAATGGGTGGTTGCGATGGTAGAGCTAAATCAAGAAATTATTACACTGATTTTGCTAAGGCTCTTCCAAAGGATACTGTTATTTTAACTGCAGGATGTGCTAAATATAAATATAATAAATTAGATCTTGGAGATATCGGTGGAATTCCAAGAGTACTAGATGCAGGACAATGTAACGATTCATACTCATTAGCATTAATAGCATTAAAATTAAAAGAAATATTTGAACTTGAAGATATAAATGATTTACCAATAGCATTTAATATTGCTTGGTATGAACAAAAAGCAGTAATAGTATTATTATCATTACTATACTTAGGAGTGAAAAATATTCACTTAGGACCAACGCTTCCAGCATTCCTTTCACCTAATGTAGCTAAAGTATTAGTTGAAAACTTTGGTATTGGTGGAATAAATAATGTTGAAGATGATATAGAAATGTTTATGAACATGTAATATATTGAATTATCAAAAAGAACCTCTTGGTAAACAGCTAAGGGGTTCTTTTTACAATTGATGAAAAACTTATGCTTGATGAATATGGAATTAATAATATTATCAAGATAGAACTATCTAATTTATAATATAGAAAAGTTATTGAGGGAAGTTATTTAATAGTTTTTTTAAAAACTAATTGACATAAATTTCTACGCATTGTATATTGTAAGTATATAATAAACAGTTGTACGCTGTGAAAGTACAAAAGGGGGTATTTATGAAAAAAATGTCTTTAATTTCAAGGATATTTATTTGTTTCTTTTTGGGTATTATCTTGGGGTTAGGATGCAATGGTATTGGTCTTTTATGGCCAGTAAGATTAGCAGCTACATTTAGTAGTATTTTTGGTAGCTTCTTATCCTTTGTTATTCCTTTAATAATAATAGGATTTATAGTTCCAGGAATAGCTACACTAGGTAAAAAGTCTGGAAAGGGTTTGCTACTTACAACAGTTATAGCTTATGTTTCAACTATAGTAGCAGGATTATTAGCGTATTTAGCAGGATCAGCCATTCTGCCTAATTTAATTAAGCAGGGAACATTAGCAGAAGGAGCAGCAGTTGAAGCTACTGCCTACTTTACAATAGATATACCTGCTATAATGGGGGTTATGTCTGCTTTAGTCTTAGCTTTTATTTTAGGTATTGGTATATCAAAAGTAAAAGATAGCTCTTTATTAAGGGTTTTTGAAGAGTTTAATGAAATAGTGCTTATGATAGTTAATAAAGTATTAATTCCTTTAGTACCAATATATATTGGTTGTATTTTTGCTAAATTAAGCTTCAGTGGAGAGATATTTACTACTCTTAAGTCTTTTGCCATAGTATATGCAGTATTATTTTCAGTGCAAGCTATATATATATTAATTCAATACAGTATAACTTCAATAATAAAGAAGGAAAATCCTATTAAGTTGATAAAAAATATGCTACCAGCATATTTTACAGCAATGGGGACACAATCATCAGCAGCTACTATTCCAGTAACTTTACAATGTGTAAAAAGAAATTCAGTTAGTGATGAAATAGCAGAATTTGTAGTTCCTTTAGGAGCGACAATACATCTAGCAGGAGATACAATAACTTTAGTAATAACTTCAATGGCTGTAATGTATATGAATGGACAAGTTCCAACATTATCTCAAGTATTACCATTCATTTTTATGCTTGGAATTACAATGATTGCAGCACCAGGAGTTCCAGGAGGTGGCGTAATGGCAGCACTTGGATTATTAGAAACAATGTTTGGCTTTGGTAGTATAGAAAAATCTATAATGATAGCTCTTCACGCAGCACAAGATAGCTTGGGAACAGCTACTAATATAACTGGTGATGGAGCAATTGCTATAATTGTAGATTATCTTATAAATAAGAAAAGTAATGAAAGTAAAGTAGAGTTAGAGTCAATTTAAATTCATTTTAAACAATATTTTAGTGAAAATAATGATATAATTAATGGTAACTATTATTGATTAATTTGATGAATGGAGGGCTAGATATGTTTACTAAAGAAGAACTTTTAGTAATTGAAGATGCATTAAATATTGCAGATGAAAAATATATTAAGCTTATGGAAGAAAGTAAGAATAATAAAAATAAGCTTGTAGCATATAACAGAAAACAAAAAAAACTATGGTTAGTTCAAAATAAATTAAAGAAGCTTTTACAAGAAAAATAATAAAAACATCCAGAGAGAAAGATTCTAATCTTACTTTCTGGATGTTTTTTTAATATATATATTTATCATAATCCACCTAATAAATTCAATATATACCATTATATATTAAAGTTTTGAAATATTTAATAAAATATTGAAAAAAATTAAGAAAATATAGCTTTAAAATAAATTTACAAAAATTTAAAAGTATAATAAGATTTATAATAGTAATTAGGATAGTGTAAAGTTTCGTATGAAAAAATAGCATAGGGC
>UMFS01006164.1_pt1 | contig 20671 bp, 15 predicted proteins | sample 1965071 | NCBI WGS metagenome assembly UMFS01 (sample SAMEA4836052, study PRJEB28245) | human gut metagenome | biome: gut microbiome; material: fecal sample | place: Denmark | collected 2008
TAAAAAGGTGCCTGTCAACAGCATTTTTTGATTTTTTCAGTGAAAATTTTCTGTTCTCTCAAAATCTCTCGTTTTCTCTTGAATCCTCACGAATTCAAATTTTCGATTTTTCAAAAAAGTTTTTGCCGGCGCGTGGATATTTTCCGCACCTGCCCGCTACAATTTTGCCTGCGGTTGTGTTATACTATAAAGGATATGGGCAGCTTTGCGCTGCACCGCTTACAAAAGGAGAACTTTTCATGCCACACGACATCGACCACAACACCGCCGCCCAGCGCCGCACCTCCAAGCTGCTGGCCGCCATGGCCATCTTCATCTGTCTGGGCATCGTGGCTTACATCATCCTCACCTTGCTGGTCAACCGGCAGACCCCCGCCAACCCCGACACCCACTACACCGGCACCAACGGAGTTTCGGTGTATTACGACAGCAGCATCTGGAAGGTCTGCCAGATGACCGAGGACGCCACCCTTGGAACCGTGCTGGAGCTGGCGACGGCCGACTCGGCCGACGGCGCGGAGGATTATCAGGCCGTACTGCTGCAGCGCGGCACCGCCGACACCTACCCGGACTTCATCGACGATTCTGAGAAGGACCTGAAGCAGGCTTACGGCATCATCAAGCCCCGCACCGCCAACATCACGGTGGAAGGGGCCGAGGTCACTGCCGTGCGCTGCGATATCCAGACCTATTATGCCGTGCTGGCCACCATCACCTACGACAGCGGCGATGTGGTCTATGTTTCGGCCCTGACCAAGCTGGCCTCCATCAACGACATCGTCAATCTGGTGGAAAGCGTGAGCCTGTCATGAGCGAGCAGCGTGCCATGCAGCGGCTCTGCGGCCTGATGCGCAAAGCCGTGCAGGATTACGAGATGCTGGCCCCTGGTGACCGGGTGATGGTGGGCGTGTCCGGCGGCAAGGACAGTGTGGCCCTGACGGTAGGCCTGGCCATGCTGCGGCAGTACATCGGCTTTGACTATGAGGTGGTGGCGGTAACGCTGGACCCCCAGTTCGACCACCAGCCCATGGACTACACCGCCCTGCAGGCCCTGTTTGCCCGGTACGGCGTGCCCTACCACATCCGCCGCACCGAGATCGGCCCGGTGGTGTTTGAATACCGGCAGGAAAAGAACCCCTGTTCCCTCTGCGCCAAGCTGCGCCGGGGTGCCCTGCACACCGCCGCGCAGGAGCTGGGCTGCAACAAGGTGGCGCTGGGGCACCATCTGGACGATGCTGTGGAGACCTTTTACATGAATCTCTGGCGGGAGGGCCGCATCGGCTGCTTTTCGCCGGTCACCTACCTGTCCCAGCGGGACCTGACCCTCATCCGCCCCATGCTGCTGGCCACCGAATACGAGGTGCAGTGTGCCGTGCGGGAGGAGAGCCTGCCCATCGTCAAGAGCCGCTGCCCCGCCGACGGCGTGACCGTGCGCGAGCAGACCAAAGAGTTCGTCCGGGAACGCTGCCGCACCGACCACGCCTTCCGGCAAAAGACCCTGCACGCCCTGCAGGAAAGCGGCATCGACGGCTGGCGGCCCGTTCACACCGGGCGCGGCAGCTTTATACAAACAGCAAAGAAGGATGAATCATGATGCAGACCCAACCCTTTGAAAAACATGTCTGGGCCGAGATCGACCTCGAAGCTCTTCGCCATAATTTCCGCGCGGTCAAGGCCCGTGCCGGTGCCCTGCCGCTGTGCGCGGTGGTCAAGGCCGACAGCTACGGCCACGGCGCCGTGCAGTGCGCCCGCGTTTTTGCGGAAGAGGGTGCCGCCTGGCTGGCCGTGAGCTGCCTGACTGAGGCCGTGCAGCTGCGCAAGGGCGGGCTGACCCTGCCCATTCTGGTGCTGGGCCATGTGCAGCCCGGCTACGCGGCGGCCCTGATCCAGAACCATATCACGGTGGCCTGCTACTCGGCAGCGCAGGCCAAGGCCCTGAGCGATGCTGCCGTGGCCGCAGGCGGCCGGGTGCAGATCCACCTGAAGGCCGACACCGGCATGGGCCGCATCGGCTTTGCCCTGCGCACCGATTTTGACGCCGCTATCCGGGACATGCTCACCGCCTGTGCCCTGCCCGGGCTGGAGATGACCGGCCTGTTCCAGCACTTCTCAGTGGCCGATGACGTCAGCGAGGACAACATTGCTTACACCGCCGAGCAGCACCGCCTGTTCGTGCAGGCCTTCCACGCCCTGAAAGCCGCCGGGCAGGAACCGCAGCTGGTGCACTGCGACAACTCCGCCGGAGTCATGCTGCACCCGGACTGGCCCGAGGGACTGCCCCGGGAGCGCTGCATGGCGCGCCCCGGCATCATCCTGTACGGCTACGACCCCAGCGATGAGGTGCGCTTTGGCTGCTTCAAGCCGGTAATGACCCTTAAGACCGTGGTGAGCATGATCAAGGAGATGCAGCCCGGTCAGTGTGCCAGCTACGGCCGCCGTTTCACCGCCGAAAAGCCCACCAAGGTGGCCACCCTGTGCACTGGCTACGCCGACGGCTACCCCCGCCAACTGAGCTGCGGCAAGGGCGTCGTGGAAATTCACGGCGTAGCCTGCCCGGTGCTGGGCCGGGTGTGCATGGACCAGATGATGGTGGACGTGACCGATGTGCCGGAGGTACGCGAGGACGACGAAGCCATCCTGTGGGGCGGCACCGTGAGCGACACCGCCGAGACCATCGCCCGCAAAACCGACACCATTTCCTATGAAGTCCTGTGCGGCGTGTCCCGCCGCGTGCCCCGCGTCTACCGCGACCACGGACAGATCGTGGCTGTGGAGGACTGGATCCTGGAAGCATAAATCCCAACCGGAGGAACTACATGGCAAGAGACAATATCCGCAACTTCTGCATCATCGCCCACATCGACCACGGCAAGTCCACCCTGTCGGACCGCATCCTGGAGCTGACCAAGAGCGTGGACGAGCGCACCATGGAGGACCAGATCCTCGACAACATGGACATCGAACGTGAGCGCGGCATCACCATCAAGGCCCGCGCCGTGACCATGAACTACACCGCCAAGGACGGCAAGACCTACGAATTCAACCTCATCGACACCCCGGGCCATGTGGACTTTGCCTACGAGGTGAGCCGCAGTCTGGCTGCCTGCGAGGGCGCTATTCTGGTGGTGGACGCCACCCAGGGCGTGGAGGCCCAGACCCTGGCCAACACCTACATGGCACTGGAGCATGATCTGGAGCTGGTGCCCATTCTGAACAAGATCGACCTGCCCAGCGCCCACCCGGACGAGGTGGCACAGGAGGTGGAGGACGTGATCGGCCTGCCCTGCCTGGACGCGCCCCGCGTCTCCGCCAAGACCGGCCTGAACGTGGATCAGGTGCTGGAACGGGTGGTCACCGACATCCCCGCCCCCACCGGTGACCCGGACGCCCCCCTCAAGGCCCTGATCTTTGACAGCATTTATGACAGCTACAAGGGCGTCATCGTCTACATCCGCGTGTTTGAGGGTACCGTCAAGCCCGGCGATACCATCCGCATGATGGCCACCGGGGCTGAATTCACGCTGGTGGAAGTGGGCCACATGGGTGCCACCAACCTGACCCCCTGCGCCCAGCTGCAGGCCGGCGAAGTCGGCTACCTGACCGCCAGCATCAAGACTGTGCAGGACACCCGCGTGGGCGACACCGTCACGCTGGCTTCCCGCCCCACCGCCGAGGCTCTGCCCGGCTACCGGCAGGTCAAGCCCATGGTGTTCTGCGGCATCTACCCCGCCGACGGCGCCCGCTACCCCGACCTGAAGGACGCACTGGAAAAGCTGCAGCTGAACGACGCCTCCCTGACCTTTGATCTGGAGACCAGTGCGGCTCTGGGCTTCGGCTTCCGCTGCGGCTTCCTGGGCCTGCTGCACATGGAGATCATCACCGAGCGTCTGGAACGCGAGTTCGATCTGGACATCATCACCACCACGCCCAGCGTGCGCTACCGCCTGACCCTGACCGACGGCACCGTGGAGATGATCGACAACCCCTCCAGCTACCCGGATCCCTCCAACATCGTCAAGCAGGAAGAGCCCTTTGTGGACGTGCACCTGTACACCCCCAACGACTATGTGGGCGGGCTGATGGATCTGTGCCAGAACAAGCGCGGCACCCTCATCGACATGAAGTATCTGGACGATGTGCGCGTAGACCTGCACTATGCCATGCCGCTGGGCGAGATCGTGTACGACTTCTTCGACGCCATCAAGAGCCGCAGCCGCGGTTACGCCAGCTACGACTACGAGTTCAAGGAGTACCGCGAGAGCGATCTGGTCAAGCTGGACTTCCTGCTCAACGGCGACCCCGTGGACGCGCTGTCCATGATCGTGTTCCGGGATAACGCTTACGCCAAGGGCCGCCGCATCTGCGAAAAGCTGCGGGACAACATCCCCCGCAACCTGTTCGAGATCCCGGTGCAGGCCGCCATCGGCGGCAAGATCATCGCCCGCGAAACGGTCAAGGCCATGCGCAAGGACGTGCTGGCCAAGTGCTACGGCGGCGATATCACCCGCAAGAAGAAGCTGCTGGAAAAGCAGAAGGAAGGCAAAAAGAAGATGCGCCAGCTGGGCAGCGTTTCCCTGCCCAGCGAGGCTTTTACTGCTGTGCTCAAGCTGGACAGCGACGACGATTGAGCCCCCGCTTTTCCCTTATAAAATACAGCGCCCCTGTGCACGGAACCCATCCGGTGCACAGGGGCGCTTTTGTTGTTTCGTCTTTTCAGCGGCGGTTGTTCCAGCTGGACAGGGCAACGACCACCGCGCACAACCGCATCTTCAGCAAGGCCAGTTTGATGCGGTCGTTGCGGCTGCGGGCGTCCTGCAGGGGCATGTCCCGCACAGCGGCTCGTCCCGCCGGGATGCGCACCGCCTGCCGCAGCCATGCGGTGCGCTGCCGGAAGCTCAGCGGCCCCAGACAGACATTCTTGATGCCCAGCTGCAGGTCCAGCACCCGGCTGTGGTTTACGGCCCGGCGGCAGGCGGGGTCATCGTTCAGGCCCCAGTCCCTTGCCACGGCTTCCACCGCATCCGAGAGGTAAAAGTTATCGGCCAGCCGCTCCGGGTGGTAGCTCTGGGAGGCCGACCCCGAGGCACGCAGCTTATAGCGGTAGAGCTTTTCCGGGATGCCCACCACACAGTGCAGGTGCTGCCGGTAAAAGGACACGAAAAACAGGGCGTCCTCCGCGATCTTGTAATCGGTAAAGCGGCAATTCCCCTCTTCGATGCAGCGGCGGCGGAACAGCTGCCGCGTGACCAGCGACATGGCCGACAGCTGCGGGAACAATTGCGGGCAGGGGTCGCCCCGGTATACCCCTTCCAGAACCGGGGCAATGTCGGTGCAGCCGGTACGGGTGCCGTCGGCCGCGTAGTGCTCCTCATAGCCGCCGAACAAAATCAGGTCCGCATCCGTCTGCTTTGCCGTGCGGCACAACACCTCCACCATCTGGGGCTCCAGTGCGTCATCACTGTCCAGAAACTGCACATAGGTGCCGCGGGCTGCAGCCAACCCGGCATTGCGGGCCGCGCCGACCCCGGCGTTCTTCTGGTGGATCACCCGGAAGCGGGCATCCTGCCGGGCAGCCGCATCACACAGCGCCCCGCAGCCGTCCGGGGAGCCGTCGTCCACCAGAATGGCCTCCCAGTCCGGGCAGGTCTGGGCCCGCAGAGAGTCCAGTGCCGCCGGGAGATATTGCTCTACGTTATAAACCGGAACAATCATACTGATCTCAGGCATGTGCGGCACCCCTTTTGGCGATCAGGCCGGTGTACAGCTGCTGCAGGCGCAGGGTCTCCTGCCGGATGTCGTACCCGGCAGCCCGCACCTGTGCCGCCGCCTGCGCACGGTCGGGCAGATTGCGGTCCGCATCCTTCAGCACTGCGGCCCATGCTTCGTCCGGCTGTTCCAGCGAAATGCGGCAGCTGTCCGGCCGCAGCAGGACTTCCTCGGTGACGCCGGTGGAGAACACGCAGGGCAGACCGGACGCCTGCGCTTCCATGCCCACCACAGGCAGGCCCTCAAACAGCGAGGGCATCACGAACACATCCATGGCCTGATACCAGACGGAGGTGTCGCTCTGCACGCCCAGGAACTTCACATCCTGCGCAATGCCCAGCCGGGCGGCCTTGGCTTCCAGCTCGGCCCGCAGCTCGCCCTCGCCCACCAGCAGCAGGCAGCTGTCCGGCCGCACCTTTTTCAGGGCCGCAAAGATGTCCAGCAGGCGGGTGTGGTTCTTCTGCGCCATCAGGCGGGCCACACAGCCCACCACCAGCTTATCGTTCAGGCCATATTCTGCCCGCAGCTTTGCCCGCACCTGTGGCCGGTAGCCAAAGCGGTCCAGGTCGATGGCGTTGCGCAGGGTCACGCCCCGGGCATCCCACGCGCTCTGTCCAAAGTAGTAGATGCCGGCCGCCCGCCCGCAGGCCCAGTAATCGGTGGCCGCGCCGGGAATGAACTGTTTGCAGAACCATTTGATCGGCAGCTTGGCGTCCTTGGGCAGACGGGTGTTGTGGGCGTGGGCGATGCGCACCGGCAGGCCCGCCTTTTTAGCGCCTTCCAGCGCAAAAAGCTGCATGGCCTCGTTGTGGGCGTGCAGCACCTTGATCTCCGGGTGCTGGGCCAGCAGCTGCTGCATAGAGCGCAGGTAGGCCGGGTAGCTCTGCGGGGCTACGCCCGGGCTCTGGAAGATGCGCCCGCCCAGTGCGCGGATCTCGTCATCAAAAAAGCCGGGCTTTTTCTTGTTGACCAGAAAATCGAACTGGAACCGCGTGCGGTCCAGATGCCGGTAATAGTTCATCAGCATCGACTCGATGCCGCCCCGGTCCATGTTGCTGACCGACTGCAGGATATGGATCATGAAGAACTTCCTTTCTCCCGGTACTGTGCCCGGATGCGCCTCTGCACCTCCTGCGCCGAGGGCGGCTGCCATGTCTGTTTTTGGGCGGCAGGGTCCTTCGTCGGCTTTGCAAAGCAGCAGACCGCCAGCGGGATCATGCGCAGACCCATGGTACACCAGAAATAAAAGGCCGTGTTGTCGGTGAGGTAGGTCATGGACAGCGGGTTGAGGATGGCGAAATACAGGATGCCGGCCTCGGGCCCGTAGCGTTTGGTCCAGAACCAGGGCAGGATCAGGTACAGGAACGCACACCAGAAGCACAGCCCCGGAAAGCCCAGTTCCACGAACACCTTGAGGATATCGTTGTGCAGCGGGTAGGCCACATCAATGAGGCCGATCTCATAAAAGCGGGTGACCATGGCGTCCACCGCCTCGAACCCCAGCCCGATGAAGGTAGGCGAAAACTGATAATAGGGTTTGGCCAGGCTCCAGATGTAATCGCGGCCCATCATGTTGATGCCCACAGCGTTCAGCAGCCGGGAGATGGCCCCGGTGTGCACCAGATACAGATACACCCAGAACAGGGTCACCCAGGCCGCGCCGGTGAGCATGATCAGCTTTTCCTTGGCATGGCTGCGGCGCAGCACCCAGATGTAAAAGGCCGAGACCACCAGCGCCGGCAGCAGGATGCGCTTCATGCCCGCCAGTACAAAAAAGAAGGAGCAGCCCGCCAGCACCCAGTTGCGGGTGCGCTGCTGCTTGGTTTCTTTTGGCGAAAAGAACAGGTAGTACAGCACAAAGATGCCCTCCAGAAAGGTCACCTCGTGGATCTCCAGCCGCTCGGCATAGCCATAGGTGTTGTTGCCCAGCGACAGGATGCTGGTGAGCAGGGAGCTCACGCTCTCGCCCACACCATAGGCGGGCACCTCGCTGAACAGGATGAAGAGGTTTGCGCAGCAGATGCCGATGGTGAACAGGTCGATGCTGAACCGCCCGTACAGGTACACGCAGCAGATGGCCACCACCGTGGCGATGCTCTGATACAGGATCTTTTCCACGCCGCGGGTGATGGAGGCAAAGGCCGTGAAGTTGCGCACCCAGATGAACATGGACCAGGCGGCAAGCACCGCCAGATACAGGATGTACAGCCCGGACGGCCCGGCCAGTTTTTTCAACAGGTCAAAATCGCCCCGGATGAAAAATTCCAGCCCGGCCAGCCCCACAAAGGCCAGCGTCACCGCCTTGGGCAGACCGCCCAGCACCACATTGATGCTTTTGCCTTCGCCCAGCCCGGACACGGTGAACAGCAGCACCGCCAGCAGTTCCATCCAGCGGGGCTGGCGAAACTCCCGGCTGCGGAACGGGTCTTTTTTGCCGTAATATTTCCGGGTCAGGATCTTGGAAACATCCTGCACGCGGTCCACCTCGCTTTCCGTGCCGGTGTAAACCGGTCAGTTGATCAGCTGGAACAGTCTGCCCTGCAGCTGCCATAGCCCATAGTCTGCCCGTTCCAGCGCCCGCTGCGCCAGCCGCACGGCATAGGGCAGCGTCCGGGGATCCGGCAGCTTCGTTGCCCACCGGCGGTACAGCAGGCAGCAGCAGGCAAAGGCCGTCTGCCGGTCCGCCTCCGGCAGACCGGCCACACACACATAGCAGTAATTGGCCAGCTGCAGGATCAGGTTGCAGGCAAACAGCGCATCCTGCGGCAGGCCCAGACGCACCGCACCGTCCAGCATTTCTTCAGCCACCCAGTAGGCCTGCAATGCTTTGGCCGTATTCTGGGAGGTCGCGGTGAGCCCCATTGTATTTTTGCGCCACAAATATACCACAAGTTTTGTCGAAGCAATGCACTTTGCCCGCGGAAAGACCCAGAAATGGATCATGGCATCCTCAAAACAGGTGTATCCGGAGGGGAACCGTACCCGTTCAAACAGGGTCCGGCGGTACAGCTTGCCCCAGGGAGTGCCGGGCAGCTCCACCACATCCAGCCGCCGGGGGCCGGTGTAGCACGCTTCTGCGTACTGCTGCACCGCACCGCGGGTGTCGGCTTCGTCGCAATACTGCCAGCCGCCCTGCACGATATCCGCCCCGGTGCGCGCCTGCGCCGCCAGCAGCGTCTCCACTGCGTCCGGCAGCAGGCAGTCATCGCAATCCACAAACAGGACCCAGCGGCCCACCGCCCAGGCCAGACCGGTGTTGCGGGCGCGGGCCGCGCTGCCGCCCTGCTCCGGGTGCAGCACGGTGACCCCTCCCTGCCGGGCGTACTCGGCCAGAATGGCCCCGCTGCCGTCGGTGGAGCCGTCCTCCACCGCCAGCACCTGCAGGCGGCGAGTGGTGTTCTGGTGCAGGATGCTGTCCAGGCAGGCGCGCAAAAAGTGCTCCCCGTTGTGCACCGGCACGATCACCGACACATCCACCGCATCGTCCTGCGGCGGCAGCGGGCAGGGCTCCCCGGCATCACACACCGGCTTCGGGCAGATGCCCGGCGCGCGGGCGGCAAAGGTCTCCAGCTGCTGGTCGGAAAAGCGCTGATGCTTCACGGCTCCCAGCACCCCGGCGGCACAGCGGCCCGCCGTGCGGGCACCCCACGCCACGGCAAGTGCCAGCGGCTCACAGCCGGTTTTGGAACGGACGAGCTGGCAGGCCCGTTGATTCTGCAGCATGACTGCCGCCTCCTTATCTTTTTTACACCGTCTCGTGTGCGGTCTCCGGCTGCGGCTTATTGGCATCCCGCAGCTTCTTGAATGCGCAGCGCAGCAGATCCCGGATGTTGAATTCCTTTTCGTCATCCGAGGTGGCACTGGCTGCCCTGTACTCGATGGCGTAATCCGGGTTCAGGCTGTTGTACTCCTGGATCTGCTCGTCCAGCACTTCCAGAATGGCCTCCGCCTTGACGGCGTTGCATTCCCGGAAGAAGCCCACGATCTGGCCCGCACCGTTGGAACCGATGAAACTCTCCTCGGTGCCAAGGGCCGCCACCAGCCCGGCAAAGTCCCGCAGGACATGGTTGCCCACCGAGTAACCGTACTCCCGCGAGAGATGGTTCAGGCTGGTAAACTGGAAGCACATGCAGGTAAAGTGGCTGGGCAGCAGGCCCTGCTTTTCCAGCCGTGCCATCATGGCATCCACACGGTCGCGGTTGGGCAGACCGGTCTTTTTGTCCACATACATAAAGTATTCCACAAAGTCGCGGGAACGGCCCACCACAACGGCCAGTGCGCAGCCCACGAGGAAGAAGAATACAAAGCCGATGGCCAGATACAGCTTGGTGTTGATGCTGGGCCACACTCTGGTGGAGCTGGTGGTCTGCAGATAGTCCGCGCTCAGGGAGCGGTTGTGCTCCATGCTGGTCTGGTTCACGATCTGGTAGTAGTCCACCAGCGTCTGCTCGTACTTGTTGATCTCCGACTCGATCGCGGCATGGGAGGCCTCATCGCCGCCCACCCCGCCGGCTGCCTGGAAGGTGTCCAGCAGCTGCTGGGTGTAGGCCCGGCGGATGGCGCTGCTGCGCAGGGTCTTGTCGATCTCCACATACTCCAAAATCAGCGAATCGTAGGTGATCTGCTTGCTCTGGTTGTCATCGTAGGCCTCTACGTTCTTCAGGATGTAGTCGGTGCCGCTGTCGTTGGCGTCGTTGTGGTAATGGTAGTTGATCAGGTCGCGGTTCTTCTCCGAGTAGTTCTGGATCAGGCCGCTGAGGTAGGCTTCCCGCTCCTGATACACCTGCTCGTTCTGCACGCTGCTCTCGATGCTCTGGGTCAGGTTGCGGCACAGCTTGTCGGCGTTGCGCACCTGCGGCCCGGTCATCACATTCGCGTACAGCGACGGGATCTCGTAGTCGTACAGCATCTTATAGATGTCGTACAGGTCCTCGTAGGAATAACCCGTGACCGAAGAGCGGAAGTTGGGATAGTTTGTCTTTTTATCCTCCAGATAGTTCAGCACTTCGGTGGTGTCGGCCGACAGCACGTCCACGCACTCGTAATAGTCGTAGCCGCTGTTCAGCAGGCCGCTGGAGGGGTTCATGGTCAGAGGCAGCTCCACATATTCCTCCGTGTAGATGGTGGAATAGCTGCTGACGATGGCATCCAGCACCCGGCGGGCGTAGCTCGCACCCAGGCTGCCGTCCACCACCAGCGTCACCTTGTATTCGTCCGGGAAGTAGGTAGACTCTTCCCCCTTGTCGATGAGAGCTTCCTGCAGGGCCTTCTGGTCGTCCGGGATCAGCTCTTCCACCGTGCAGTGGGAGCGCACAAGGTTGATGCCGCTTTGCAGCCCAAGGCTCTCCATGGCCTGCGAGATGACCTTGGAAGAATAGATCTCGTCCACGTTCATGGCGGTGCCGTCCGGGGCAAAGCCGTCCTTGATGCCGTCGTGCAGGTACTTGATGTTCACACTGGCGGTGTAGGTCTGGTTGTTCTTGCAGTACCAGTACACCACCACTGTGCCCGCCATGGTCACGGCCAGCACCAGTGCAAAGAACCGCCGGAGGTAGCGCAGGATATCAAACTTTTTCAACGCTGTTCCTCCTTCCGGATCTGCCGGGCGGTGCGCACCATGCACAGGCCGAAGCACAGCACCACAAAGGCTGCCATTTCCACGATCACCCGCTTGAGGCCGATCTGCTGCACAAAGGAGCCGGCCGCATAGTTGAACACCAGGTAGTTCTGGGTCTTATAGATGATATAGGAGGCATCCGTCACCCGCAGTGCCTGCTGGATCCGATCCATGGTGGTTTCCAGTTCCTGCAGCATGGCGTTCACCGTGGTCAGACCCGCCGGGTCGCTCATGGTCTGCATTTGCTGCACCACATACTGGGTGGTGGTGATCACATCCTGATGGGAGGTCGCCTCCGCCAGGGCACCGTCGGCGTCGCTGGCCATGGTGTCCAGCGCCGTTTTGGTGCGGGACATATAGAACTCGCTGTTCTCGTCCAGCGTGGGGATCATGACGATGGCGCTCATGCTCTCATCGTACAGGCCAATACCCAGATTGTCGGAGTTGTAGTAGGTCATCTGCTCCTGATAGTCCAGCTGCTCGATCTGCAGCTTGTATTGCAGCATGGCCGTCAGGGAAGAAACATCCGCCGACAGGCCGCCCCGCAGGATATAGGCCTGGATGCGCGGGATCTCGTAGTTGATCACGTTCTGGATCTGCTTGGACAGGCTCAGGAAGGTGTTGCCGGTGGTGGCGTCCTGATAGCTCTTGTTCTCGCTGACACGGGCCGTGAGGTAGCGGTCCAGCTGGTTGGCCCGCAGCGTCAGGCTCTTGAGGCGCAGATACGGCTCGGTGTCAAAGTAATCCGGCATGGTGCAGGAGAACACGCTCTGGTTCTCGCCGTAGTGCTCCATGAAATAATCCTTGTAACTGCCGCAGAAGATCTGGAGCAGTGTGGCTGCGGTCAGGTGCTGGCAGGGTTCTTCCAGCTGCAGGCTGATGCTGCAGCTGGTGGTGATGTAGTTTTCCGAGCTGCTCACGTTGGTCACATCGGTGGGTTCCACCGTAATGGCCTTGCGCAGCTGTTCCACCGTCATCTGACCTTCCAGTCCGGCGTTGTACAGGGTGCTCTGCAGCACCTCGTCGGAGGTCAGGTCGGTAGTCGTAAACCGGGTGCGGTTGGGGTTGAGCCCCTGCGATGCCTCGGAGTAGTTCAGGGTCATCTGGGCCGAGGCCACCCGGCTGCTGTCCTGATATTGTGCGGTGCACCGCAGTGCCGCGAGCAGGATGCACACCACGATCAACGGCACCCGCAGGCTCCAGAAGCGCAGCACAGCCTGTTTGAAGATCTGCTTGATCTTTGTCACCACGTCTCCGGGCCTCCTTTCAAGTTCGTTCATCTCAGTACCAGTTCACATCCACCAGAACCAGCTCCGGCGGATTGTATACGCGGGGGATCTGGTTGGAGTCGCCCAGGCCGCAGCCCACGATGAGGGGTGCCCCGCTGTCCAGCTGGTACATGCCGCCTGCATACTCCGGGAACAGCCCCTCCTCTGCGGTGTACAGCCGCCCCAGCACCGGCAGGCGGATCAGGCCGCCGTGGGTGTGCCCGGCCAGCGCCAGGTCAAAGGGCGCATCCTGCATGTAGTCCACAAAGGCCATGGGCACATGGTTGATGCAGATGCGGAAGGTGTCGTACTGGCGGCTCAGGCTCTCCACACAGTCGCTGGCACCGTATTTGTAAAAGTCCTTCAGGGCACCTTCCAGTCCGATGAGCTCCACGTTGTTTTCCCCGATCTGGATGGTGCGGGTCTCATTGCGCAGCAGCTGCACCCCGGCCTCCGAAAATTTTTCCGCCAGCTGGTCATCCACCCCGCCGTAGATCATCTCGCTTTCGTGGTTGCCCAGCACCCCGTACAGCGGGGCCACATCGGCAAGGCTGCGGCACAGCGAAAGCATATTCTCATACTCCGGGTTCGGGAAGGTGACAAGGTCACCGCCCAGCAGGATCAGGTCCGGGTCCAGCTCCTGCACAGTCTGGATCAGCTCCTCGTTGTGCTCGCCGTATTCCCGCAGGTGCAGGTCCGACAAAAACAGGACCCGCAGCTTTTCCGACACATGGCTGGAGGTCACCCGGTAAAAGGTCACCTGAAAATGACTATTCGTATAATCCGTGTACAGTTTCAGTCCGGCAGCTGCCACGCCGCACAGCAGCACAAAAGCCGCCAGCAGCTGCAGCAGCCGGTTCTGCCACCATCGGCGGCGTGCGCCGTCCGGCGGGGGCGTTCGTTTTATTCTTGCATGTTGCGCCATGCTCTTCTGCCTTTCCTCGTCAATGGGTCAATGATTCATCACCCGCCGGAACAGCTCCGGCGAGAGGGCAAACAGCGCTGCCTTGGCCCGGCGGCGGGGCGTGCAGGCAAACTGCAGCATCCGCAGCCGCTGCGGGCGGTAGCCCGGCAGAGTCCTGCAATCGAACCGCGCCGCGCAGTCCAGATACTTCCAGCACAGGTCATCCTGCAGGCGGCGGCGCAGCGCCCGCGGGGTCACCGTACGGTAGATCTCCGCCAGACTGTCGTAGATGCGCAGCCGGTCCTGAACACGGCGGGTGCTCAATCCTTCCGCGTGCGTGATGGAACCGGCGCGGCAGTTATCGTAATAGTAGATCCCCTGCCCGGTCAGCACCACCCGCTGCGCCTGCAGCAGCACCCGCGGCGTGAACTCTTCGTCCTCGTGCAGGATGCCCTTGCAGAACTGCAGGCCGTTCGCCCGCAAAAAGCCGGTGCGATACAGGTGCCGCCCCACTTCCACCCGCAGGCCACCGGTCTGCAGGCATTTCAAAAGATACTCCTTACCGGTGTAAACTGTGTGAAAGGTGAAGTTTTTTTCCACCGCTTCTTCCCAGCGGGTCATCACCGGTTCCTCGCGCAGAAAATGCACCTTGCCGATGACCACATCGGCCCGGTCCTGCAGCGCCATCTGCAGCAGGCCGGGGCAAACGTTCTCTGCCAGCCAGTCATCACCGTCCATGAACAGGATATACTCGCCCTGTGCATGGCACAGCCCGTAATTGCGGGCGTCCGACAGGCCGCCGTTGGGCTTGTGGAACACTGTGACTCGGCTGTCCTCCGCCGCCAGTGCGTCACACACCGCGCCGCTGTCATCGGTGCTGCCGTCATCCACGATGAGCACTTCCAGCGGCACATCCGGCTGCGCCAGCACCGAGCGGACACAGCGCTCCACATAGTCCCGGATGTTGTACACCGGGATCACGACCGAGAGCAGGCCCTCGCACATCGCTTCTTCATTCCGCATCGTGTTTTTCCTCCGTCGCTCCTTTTTTGATCGTAAGCGTGTGCAGCAGCCCGCGCAGGGTGTCCACATTGCGCCAGTCCAGCACCGCGTTCACCACAAGGAACAGCGGCAGCACCCACAGCCCGAACAACGCACCCTTCAGGCACACCATCAGGTAGCCGCCGCCATAGCAGCGGTCAAATCCCAGCAGGTACAGCAGCACAAAGCAGAGCAGCCCGTTGACGCCCAGCCGCACAAAATCGCCCACCGGCGACTCTCCCAGCACTTTGGTCCGGGTAAAAAGGATCAACGCCGTATAGCGGTACAGGTGCGCCGCCAGCGTGCCGAACAGGCAGCCCGCGATGCCGAACCGCAGCACCGACATCACCGACACCAGCAGGTTGATGCCCATCTCGATCAGGGCCTGCTGCCGGGTCTCTTCAAAGCGGCCGCTGATGTTCAGCAGCATCCCCGACGGCTGCTTGGCGCTGGACAGCAGCTCCACCGCCGTAAACAGTACCAGCAGGCGGGTGTCAAGGTACTCGGCATCGGTCACACCGGACGTATACAGCGCGATGATGGGCATCAGGAACACCGCCACGGTCGTGAACAGTGCAAAGGCCGCGGAAAGGTAAAGGGCATCGTACAGCCGGTACAGCCGCTTGAACTTTTCCGGCTCCACATAGAACAGCTGCCCCAGCCGAAAACTGATGCTGTTGACGATCGAGTAGAACAGCTTTTCGATGTTGGAGAAAAACAGCATATAAATGGTGTACACACTGGCCGACGCCAGACCGCACAGGCTGGAGATCAGGATCGTGTCGGTGTTGTTGAACACGATGCTCGTGAGCTGATGCACCAGCACCGAGCCGCGCTGGGCCAGCGCCTCCAGATTGGGGGTATCGTGCGCGTTGAGCCACGGATAGTTTTTGCGCATATAGGCCGTAAGCACCAGCACCTGGAACACCGAAGGCACGCAGTAGGTCACCTGCACCAACAGGATGCTGCGGGTAAACAGCAGCGCCAGCATGCGCAGCAGGTTGCCCGCCGCCATGGTGGCCGTGGTGATGTAGGTGATCACATAGTTTTTGCCTTCCACTTCCATAAAGGAGCGGTATTTGCCCTGCACCAGATAGCTCACGATGCCCGGGATGCCGTAGAACACCACGATCAGGCTCACGGTACCGTAGGACAGCACTGTGTTGATGCACAGGGGGTACAGCAGCGCAAACACCACCGTGACCAGCAGATACACGATACCGGTGCGGCGGTAATAGTGATGCGTGGCCGAAAAAATGCCGTTGATGGCTTTCCGGTCGCCCACGGCCACCGGAAGGTAATAGGCCTGCTGCGAGGCCAGGCCCACGCCCGCTTCCAGCAGAGTCAGACAGGAAAAGATCTGCTTGATGGTGCTGTCCAGACCGTTGAGCTCCGAACCGAAGCTGGTGAGGTACAGCCGCGGCAGCAGCAGGCCGAACAGGATCACCGACAGGTTGTACAACAGCGACGAGCACATGTTGTGCAGCACCCGGCGGCGGCTTTCGGCCGCGGTCAGCACCGGCCCGACCGGGTTCTGTTCTTCCTTTATCATGCTGCGCCTCCCTGGGCGGCTGCGGCCTTGCGGTGTGCCTTGGCCTGCGAAGGTATCTCCTTGAGCGGGTCACCGATCACATGGTGATACACTTCCTCGTACCGATCCAGCATGACATCATAATCAAAGTTGGTGCGCACATAGTCCACCTGTGCCTCGCGCTGTTCCGGCGTGAGGGGCCGGGCGGTGTCCCGCTCCAGTGCCCGGGCCAGACTGTCGGTGTCCTCGGTGCGGAACTCGGTGCCGTAGTCGGCGGTCACCGTGGTGTTCTCCGGGATGTCGCTCACGAGGCACTTCACCCCCAGCGACAGCGCCTCCAGCAGCGAAAGCGAAAGGCCCTCGGTGTGGCTGGGCAGCACGAACAGGGCGCAGTTGCTGTACAGCTCCAGCAGCGCGTCGCCCACCACATAGCCCGTCGTGACGATGTTGGGGTTGCCCGCGATCTTCTCCCGCACCGTGGTGCAGTACTCGGTCTCCGCAAAGGGGCCGGCCAGCACCAGTTTTTTGTCCGTGTGGGCTTTCAGATAGCCCTCCACCAGGTCCAGCGGGCCCTTTTCCGGCGAGATGCGGCCCACATACAGAATGTAGCTCCCGGCTTCCAGCCCGTATTTTTCGCGAATCAGGTTGCAGGGCAGCGGCTGGCGCATCTGCACCGCATTGGGGATGAGGATGGCGGTACGATCGTACTTCTCCTGAAAATAGTTCCACTCGCTCTCCGACAGCACCACCAGATCATCCGCATACTTTGCGGCCACCCGCTCGCCCAGCCTCAGGTAGGCGCTGGCAAAGCCGCCCCACTTGTCCACCTTCCAGTTCAGCCCGTGCACGGTGCACACCGTGTGCTTGCCGAACAGCTTGGCGATCACCAGCGGCACCGATGGGCCGATGGCGTGGTAGTGGATCACATCGCAGTCCCGCGTCAGGGCGTCAAAGGTGGCCAGGAACGAATAGACCATGGCATTCAGCGACGCCTTCTGAAAGGTAAAGATGCGGCGGGCCTGCACGCCCTCGGTCGTGTAAACATTGTGCCCCTTCTGCAGGCCGCGGTTGTACACCGTGACCTCATAACCGCGCCGGACCAGGCTGGTTGCCAGCCCGCCGACCATGACTTCCACACCACCCGAACGGGACGGGAAGTCCTTGTGCCCGATCATTGCCACCTTCATACCAAAATCTCCCTTTCCGTGACAGCGTTTGCTGCCGTTCTGCCGGTCGTGGCTGGCCGACTTCTGTGTGCAACTCAATTGTAACATAACCGCAACACCTGCGCAATGTTTCCGTGCATTGTTTTTGGCAAAAATCCCCGCAGCGCCTGCATTTTTCTCCATTGACCGGGCCATACCTGCGCCAAATGTTTAACAAAGTTTAAGGCGTTCCGTGCCCCCAAATTGATTGACATACTTTTCACAGGTATGCTAAACTGTTTTTGTTGGTTCTGTGCAGATTTTTCCACAGAGCAGGGCCAAAAATCACAAAGAGACACAAGAAGAGAAAGAGAAGGAAACCACTATGAACAAGATCTCCCGCAAAGGCTTTCTGAAGATCGCCGCTGCCGCCGCCATGAGCGGTGTCACCGCCGGTGCTCTGGCTGCCTGCAATGCAGCCTCCGGCTCCACCTCCACCGCTGCTTCCGGCAGCGCTGCCGCTTCCGGTGCAACCGGCACCTACATCCCCGGCACCTATGAGGGCACTGCCGAGGGCATTTCCTCCACCGTCAAGGTCACCATGACCTTCTCCGACAGCGCCGTGACCGACGTGGTCGTGGACACCTCCGGCGAGACCGCTTCCATCGGTGCTGCTGCCGCCGACGAGCTGCGCGATCAGCTGCTGGCTGCCGGTTCTGCCGAGATCGACGGCGTGTCCGGCTCCACCATCACCTCCGAGGCCGTCATGAAGGCTGCCAAGAGCTGCTATGCACAGGCCAAGGGCGAGGCCGTTGTGTCCTCCGTTCAGCTGCCCACCGGCGATGAGAACGACTGGCTGGGCACCGAGCCCGACATCGACGAGGCTGCCATCACCGAGACGGTGGACACCGACATCCTCATCGTGGGCGCCGGCAACGGCGGCATGTTTGCCGCTGCCTATGCAGCCGCCAACGGCCTGAACTTCCGCATCATCGAGCAGAACGGCAACGTGCAGGACACCCGCCACTGGTACGGTGCCATCGACTCCGCCGCAGCCAAGGCTGCCGGTGAGGAGCCCTTTGACCGTGCCAAGCTGCTGAGCGAGATCTCCCGCTACGCTTCCGGCAAGTGCGACCAGCGCGTTGTCAAGACCTGGATCAACGAGTCTGCCGCTATGCACGACTTTATGCGGAGCATCCTGGAAGACAAGTACGGCTGGGTGTGCGATTTCACCTCCGGCAGCGAGGCTGCATGGCCCGCCGAGAACGCCGAACACAACACCGACTACCTCTTCCCCGTGGAAGAGCACAACTACATGGCCAGCGAGAGCCAGTCCGGCACGCCCCGCAATGAACTGCTGCTGCAGTACATCCAGGAGCTGGGCTACGACGTGGACTTCAAGGTCAGCCTGGCCAAGCTGGAAAAGGACGATTCCGGCCGCATCACCGGCATCATCGCCCAGAACATGGATGACGACCACTTCATCCGCTACAACGCAGCCAAGGGCGTTCTGCTGGCCTGCGGCGGCTACGCCGGCAACCCGTACATGATGCAGCAGCTGGATCCGCTGGGCACCAGCGTCACCACCGCCTGCTCCTACTCCCCTGCCGACAAGGGCTACGGCATCCGTGCCGCTGTGTGGGCTGGTGCTAACCTGGACAAGGAAGCTGCTCCCATGCTGTTTGACCGCGGTATCGTGGCTCCCGGTGTGGACGCCGGTTATGTGGACAGCGACAGCGCCTTTGGCGGCAAGGCCTTCCCCGGCGAGATCCGCCAGTTCAACCCCGGCACCCAGCCCTTCCTGAAGGTGAACCGCAACGGCGAGCGTTTTGCCAACGAGAGCTGCCCCTACAACGACATCGTTTACGCTGCTGCACACCAGCCGGGCCGTGTCTACGCTCAGATCAGTGACGCCAATATGCTGGAGGACGCAAAGCGTTTCCACACCATTGGCTGCTCTGCCGGTACCCGCAAAAACACTATGGAGGGTCTGGAAAAGACCTTTGCAAGTGCTGAGGAAAAGGGCTGCTTCTTCCGTGCTGATACCATTGAGGAGCTGGCCGACAAGATGGGCTTTACCGGCGATGCCAAGGACACCTTCCTGGCTACCGTGGAGCGCTATAACGAGCTGTACGACAAGCAGAACGACGAGGACTTCGGCAAGCCTGCTTACCGCCTGAGCGCCATCCGCACCGCTCCCTTCTACGGCTATTGGCTGGGTGCCTCTCTGCTGACCACCGAGCAGGGCATTGCCATCAACGAAAAGGGCCAGGCCCTGGACACCAACAACCAGCCCATGGCAGGCCTCTACATCACTGGTGATATGTCCGGCAGCTTCTTCGCCAACAACTATCCCTGCCTGATGGCCGGTGTTGCCATGGGCCGCACCCTGACCTTCGCCATGAAGGCCATCAAGCAGATGGCCGGTCTGGAATAATCGGAATTTTCTTCGGTTTCTTCTCCATTATTATATCGCAAAACGGCCCCGTCACGTTGCATCCACAACGCGGCGGGGCCGCTTTTGGCGTATTATTCCGAGATCCGGTAATGGCCCACGATGTCGGTACGTTTCTCCAGAATGTCCTGTTCGTAAGCCGCCTGCCAGGGGTCATTGTGGTGAATGATGTAGGGCACTCCGTTTTTATTTCTCCGGTCGGACACGATGCCGATATGCTTCTCAAAAATCACAAGATCCCCGCCCTGCCATTCCTCGGTCCTGAACACATCCGTGGTCAGTGCAGCCGCATGATGCGCAAAAAACACCTTCAGATTTCTCACCCGGCGAAAATCAATGTTGGCATCCGGCTGCTGAATGTCATACCATTGCGGATGCTCCCGGATATCGGCGTCCACCAGCGCCTGCAGATCATATCCGGCATTTTTCAGCGCAAAAACCACCACATCGGTACACACGCCATAGCCATCGTCCGGATATCCGGTCTGATAATAACGGCTCTTGTATTTTGGACGGGTATCCACATAGGCCAGCGCATTGTCGAGCACATCTGTCTGGTCATCCACACCATCGCCGTCTGCATCCACCGTGCTGTAAAAATCCGAAATCTGCCCCAGATATTGGTCTTGTGGGCGGACTGTAGAAGTGTGCTGATAACGCATCAGCAGAACGAGCAGCACGCCACATAGAAGTATCGCGCCCGCCGCAAGCGAGACACAAAGCATCCGTTTCCTTTCCAATTTATTCATACGCCACCCATCCTGCCTTTCCCGTCTATCACACTCTCAATGTATGCCGATGCGATCGTTCTGTCAAGCATCCCGCCCGCAGCACTTTCCACAAAGAATTTCTCCGTTATTCTACAGACGCAACAAAAAAGCCCTGAGATTTCTCTCAGAGCTTTCCGTTCAAGTCGGCGACTACCTATTTTCACAAGCCGTTTC
>UMFS01019252.1_pt1 | contig 20577 bp, 18 predicted proteins | sample 1965071 | NCBI WGS metagenome assembly UMFS01 (sample SAMEA4836052, study PRJEB28245) | human gut metagenome | biome: gut microbiome; material: fecal sample | place: Denmark | collected 2008
CAGTTTACAGCTTCCGACATAGAGAGCCACGTGGATGAATCGGGTAAGTTTACGGCGTTTAACATTCCTTATACGCGCACCGTTTATCAGGCTCTTCAAGAAATCAAATGCCTTGACGATTCTGACGATGAGCCGGATGTCCAGCATTTGCCCGACACGTTACGTCGTGAAGCGACTGACTCTTCCGCAACTTACCGTTATTTTCACTGGTGCGTAGAGTTTCCCGAGGTGTTTGCATACGATGGTGGCTTTGATGTGATGTGCGGCAATCCGCCATGGGATAAGATAAAGGTGGAGAACAAAAAATGGTTTGAAAATCATGGACGAAGCGATATTGTAAATGCCGGGACGGCAGCACAGCGCAAACATGCCATTGCTATGTTGCCGGAAACCACCCCTGATTTATTTAAAGAATATCACCAAGCCCAGCAGGATGCCGAAGTAATGAGTCGTTTCGTGCGTTTTAGCGGCCGGTTCGCCCTGACTGCAACAGGCGATATTGACCTTTATCCGATGTTTGCCGAACTTTGCCTTTCGTTCAGCAAGGAGGCATGGGGATTGGTGTTACCTACCGGCATTGCCGTGAATGACAGCAATAAGGCTTTCTTCTCCAAACTTGTTGATGAAAACAGATTGATATCGCTCTATGATTTTGAGAATAGAGAAAAATTGTTTGATATTGATAGCCGACTCAAATTCTGCCTGCTCACGGTAGGAAAAGCACAAGCGGAACCGAGGACAGTTAGCGGTGGCTTTTACCTGACGCGTATAGACCATTTGCTCGATCCTAATCGCATCTACACTTTGCGTACCGATGATTTTGCGCTGCTCAACCCCAATACAAAGACTTGCCCGGTGTTCCGTACAAGCCGCGATGCTCGGCTTACCACCAAGATTTACCATCGTTGCAAAGTGCTGATGAATGACGTGACAGGCGAAAATCCGTGGAAAATCAAGTTTGGCAGTATGTTTCACATGTCAGGCGATTCGCATCTTTTTCGCACTTATGCCCAACTGACAGATGCCGGAGCTGTGTATCAAGCTCCCAACTTCATTTTGGAAGGCAAAACATACGTGCCACTCTATGAGGGAAAGATGATATGGCATTACAATCATCATTACGGTACGTGGCCTACATCAGGTGAACGCCCCAGTTCCATATCCACACCGCCATTGGCAGAGTTGGCTAACCCCAATTCGCACATCATATCCTGGTATTGGGTTCCGCTCTCCGAAGTCAATAACCGTTTGGTGAAAACAGATAAGGAGGGGAATGTGGTTTGGGAGTGGAAGCATCGGTGGTTAATAGGATTTAGGGATATAACTAATGCAACAAACGAACGGACGTTTATATGCACAATTACCCCTTTGTCAGCCATGAATAATAAAATTCCATATATTGTTTTTGATGACGGAGGAGCTATTTATTCATGTTACTTGACAGCCATTTTCAGCTCGTTGTGTTTTGACTTCGCGACAAGACAAAAAGTTGGTGGAACGTCAATGAATTTCTTTTATGCCAAGCAACTTCCTATTCTCTCATTCGACCAAATTCCTGATGACATAAAACCAAGTATCATTGAGCGTGTAACAGAACTTTGTTACTTCAACCACGACCTTGACGGCTGGATGTACGAACTGTGGAACGACGGAGCGATGACCGACGACATACGCACCGTTCTGTTGGTTCGTTTGGCCGAATGTAACGGTCTTTGTTTCGACAGCAGCCAACTCGCCACGCCCGATTTTAGCCTCATGTCGCCATATATCTACAACGAAGAACGCCGGGCTGTGGCACAAGCTGAACTTGATGCCATCTTCGCCTACCTCTACGGTCTCACAACCGAGGAACTGCGTTATATCCTCGACCCCGAAGACGTATGTGGCAAGGGTTGCATAAACGAGACCTTCCGCGTACTCCGCGACAACGAGATACGTCAGTATGGCGAATACCGCACTAAACGTCTCGTACTGGAAGCCTGGAATAAATTTGGATTTGATAATTAAAACGACTATGCTTGGGAAAAAAGATATAGAAGAACTTGCGACAAGTGCTGTAAAGTGTTATTTCAATCTTAGTAATTCTGTTTCACCTCGAATATCAGAGAATGACAAAACGCCTGATTGGGATGGAGTATTAAGTTTGTATAAAGGAGTAAAGGATGAAAGAAAGAATTATGTTGGTGATCTTAAAATTCAAATTAAGGGTAGAGAAGTAACAGAGTTTAAAGAAAAAGAAACATATCCAGTTGAAACTGTATTTTTAAGAAACTCGTTAAACGAGGGATTTGTATTCTTTGTTGTAGAGGTAAAAACAGATGGAACAAATAAAATTTTCTATAAAATGATGGCTCCTATTGAAATTCGTGGAGAACTTGAGTTAATATCGAAAAAAGAGAAGAAATCGAAAAGACAGAATCAAAGAAATATACAATTGGAGCCACTAAATAAAGATTCTGCATTGGTTGAAATATTATTGCATAATTTTTATGTAGATTGTGTTAAACAAAAAAGTTTTGCTTCAAGTAAAGAACTAAAAATAGAAAATCTCAAAAATATTTCAAATTATCAGTGGGAATTTCGTTTCCAAGGGAAAAAGGGCTCAATAATTCGGTTTTTTTTTGATGGTTTTAAATCTTTTGTATATATCAAGACTGCTGAAGGGGCTGAGATTCCATTAGGTAATGCTCCTTTGACAATTAAGATTCCAGAGCTTGTTATTGAAAAAAAAGAACCTGTAATTATTGGAGAGGAAATCGTGTGCAAAAACTACATTTTATCCAATACAAAGGATACAACTTCTTTTGAATTAATAAGCCTATTAGTTTTGAGGGCTAATCATAATTCTTCATCCAACAGGCAGATATGTTCATTAGAAATTCTGGCAGATTCTACAATGACGCAAATTAAAGCATACAGTATCTTTATAAAGATTGTCAAATATGGAGGCATAAAGTTTGGTGATGTAAAGATTGACATAAATGTAGATGAAAAATCGAAACTTGTTTCTGAACTTAGCGAACGGCTTTCTGAATTGCAAATGCATCAAGAAGTTCTTGACGTACTTCACGTAAAGTCAGATATTGACTATCATGTTTTTACAGAAAAAGATAATTTCTCACTCAAGCAACTTTATAATGCCTTTGTGAAGCATATGCCGATTGGTTTAAACAATCCTCAACCGATTTTTAAGTTAGACATCGCTAATATAAGCGTTCTTTTAGCGTGTGAAAGTGATAAGAATGGTAAATATTTATTGTACGATCCATTTGAATATCCTTTCTCTATAGAGGTACATAATATTGAATCCCCATTTCAAGTACCATTATATTCTTTCTTTAAAAAAGAAGGATATGTTCTTTTTGACAATATTACATTTGATGGAATGTTAGAAGCATATGAAAAATTTGCGTTATTAGATACTCGTATATATAATCAGGCTACATTGGATTTGCTTCAAATGCTAAAAGCAGTAGATGAATTAAAGAGCAGCGGAAAAATCGATAAAAGCGAATATATACTAAATTCAGCTTATTCTTTAGCAAAATGGATTTTGGAAACAGATAACGATCAAAGTCTTAAAAATCTACATCAATTAAACCTATTGCAGATTATAAAAAGACAGCGCTATTTTACAAAAGAAGAACGTGGAAATTTGTTGTATATTTCTCAAGATAATTCTAATATAATTAAAGCTGCTGCTCATCTTTTACTGGATAATAAGGACCTTTTTCAATATTATTTTCAACAAATGAAAGAGGAAGAGAAACAACAATTTGTAGATTTCCCCATTTATGTATTTGCCAATTAAAAGAACATACCAATTAAGATAATATGTTATTGTTATGGACGCGAAGCAGTGCATGATTGTAGATTTGGAGCGACGAGGTGACAAGCGGATGTTCATCACCGAACAAGTCGCTTCAATAAGTGAAAATAAGAGTGGACTTTGGACGGTACAGTTCTTATCTTCTTCTCGTGTGTTCAATTACAACCATTCGCGGTTGCTTTACCTGACAAATCCGGAGAAAATAGACATTGGCGAAAAAGGATTGTATATCCAAAATAAGCATATAACGAATATAAGCGAACTGCTCCGCTTTACAGATGGCAGACATTCTTTCTACCGTGTGGCATATACAAATGGCTACTATGAAAACCTTGAAGGAAGTGAAGTCTATGTAACGCGCACTCCGATTGATAAAAACGGCGGTTCGACATGGGATTATCTTCGCGAGCTGGCCGCTGAAACAGGTCTGATGGTGGAAAATGATGAGAACATTCTCATGAAACAATACGACTTGGTGGATTTGAAGCGCGACAATGTACCGTTGGCGCAGTATCTGGGTGACAGGGCGAAGTTAGCTACATATCGTGACCCCAAACAGATATATTATCCTTTCGGTTGTAATGCAAGCCAGAAGGCTGCTGTGGAAGCCGCATTGACGCATCAGGTAAGCATCATTCAAGGTCCTCCTGGGACAGGCAAGACGCAAACCATTCTGAACATCATTGCCAATCTGTTGCTGGCAGATAAAACAGTGCTGGTTGTATCGAATAACAATTCTGCCGTTGAGAATGTGGCGGAAAAACTCGCTGGGGAAAATCTTGACTTTATTGTGGCCAAACTGGGCAGCGTGCAGAATAAGGAGGCTTTTATCGCCAATCAACCCGATTATCTGGATATGAGTGATTGGGCAATAGAAGAGGAACCGGTAAAAAAACAAGCACAAGACTTGCTTCATGCCGTGATCCAAGGCTTTGATTCCCAAACACGCCAAGCCCAGTTGAAGGCAGAATATGACGCTTTGCTGAAAGAAACGAAGTATAATGACATGCTTCAGCAGAAATCCGTCGGCAAAGAGTGGTTGGACGGCAAACGTTCTTCCCAACTGATGAAACTGCTCAATCTTTATAAGCTGAAGATAGAGGACAGACCTAAACCTGATCTCTGGTTTCGGTTGAAGTGGTCATTTTTATTGGGCACGAGGATGTTTTCGTTTCTCGGAGGCAAACCATCAGAAGTAGTTGCGAGCTTGGAAGCGGCCTATTATTTTTCCCGTAAAACTGAAATAGAGCAAGAGTTGGATGCCATTGCCACAACGCTACAATCCATCGACATCAAGCGGTATACGGCGGGGTTGCGTTCCGCTTCTCTTTTGGTATTGAAAAGCAGGATGGCTAAACGGTATCAAGGCTTTGAAAGGAGAAGATTCACCATCAAGGACATTAAACCGAGAACCGAGGAGTTCTTGAAAGAATATCCGGTGGTGCTCAGCACTACCTATTCCGCCAAAAGTTGTATCAGCAAGGATATGGTCTTTGACTATGTGATTATGGATGAAGCATCACAGGTGGACATCAAGACAGGTGCGCTGGCGTTGTCTTGTGCCATGAATACCGTAATCGTAGGCGATGACAAACAGCTTCCTAACGTGGTCAGTAGGGAAGAAGCACAGGCATTGAACGCCATCCAGTCTACGTACAATGTGGATGACAGATACAATGCCGTCACGCACAGTTTCCTGCAATCTTGCGTGGAGGTGTTCAAGGACGCACCAGTAACGCTGCTCCGTGAGCATTATCGTTGCCATCCGAAAATAATCGAGTTCTGCAATCAAAAGTTCTATGATGGCGAGCTGGTGGCCATGACCACAGACCACGGCGAGGATAAGGTGTTACAAGTGGTGCGGACAGTCAAAGGAAATCATGCTCGTGGGCATTTCAACCAACGTGAGATTGATGTGATAACCCAAGAAGTGATGTCTGAATATGTGGATATGGGCACTGTGGGCATTATTACTCCCTATCGTTCACAGGCAGAGGAAATCAATAAGGCCATCGGGACTGATATTGCCAGTACGGTGCATAAGTATCAAGGACGTGAGTGTGACACCATCATTATGAGTACGGTAGATAACGCTCCAACAGAGTTCTCTGATGACCCCAATTTGCTTAATGTGGCAATCTCTCGTGCCAAGACACATTTGTGCATAGTGACCAATGGCAACGATATGCCACAGAACACGAACTTGGCCCAACTCATCGCATATATCCAGTATAACAACTTTGAAGTGAAGGAAAGTAAACTCCATTCGGTGTTTGATTTGCTATACAAGCACTATACGGCAGAACGGTTGGCATACGAACAGACTCATCCGGTCGTATCAGGATACCTGTCTGAGAAGCTTTTATATGATCTGTTGGTCAAAGGCATAGCAAAGTCGGGATTAGCAAATACAGAAATCTTGTGCCATTATCCTTTGGCAAGATTGATTGCAGATTGGGATGCATTGGACGAACAGGAAAAGATATTTGCAGGAAGTCCTCTTGCACACGTAGATTTCTTGATTTACAACTCCCTCACCAAACGGCCGATTCAGACAATCGAGGTAGATGGTTGGCATTTCCATAAAGAGAGTGAAGTCCAACAATTGCGTGATGCTCTCAAAGATCAAATACTCATGAAATTTGGATTGTGTCCGCATCGTATTTCCACAACGGATACGGTGAATGATGAAACGATTATGAAAATGCTCCAGGCAATATCATAAAAGGATAAATTTACCAGATTTACAAAGTATGAATTGAAGAAGAAAATAAAAGCCAATCAAATGAAAATAAATACACTGTATAATAAGTGATTATAGTGTATTTATATCTTCACTTGTTTTGTTTGGCTATTGTCGCTTGGCTCTTTTTTGGTACATTTTTGTTTCTTATTTGTTCCTTAATCTCGGCTTTTATTTGTAGTTTTGCAGCAGATATAACGAGCAAAAGAGGAGGAACTATGCCACGAGTAAAAAAGCCTGCAAAAGTCAAAGAACCTATCCGTCTTCGGATGAAAGATTTAGCAAACGGAAACAAAAGTCTGTATTTGGATATCTATCGGGACGGTAAACGGACATATGAGTATCTGAAGATGTATCTTATCCCCGAAACGGATAATAATGCCCGTGTGCGGAACCAAACGACTATGGCGGCAGCTAATGCCATCAAATCGAAACGGATCATTCAACTTACCAACGGAGAAGCGGGTATCGAAACCCGTGAAAAGGTTTTTCTTCTGGACTGGATGGAAACCTACAAAGAGAATCAGGCGAAGCGAGGAAAGAAAGATGGAAACCAAATCCAAGTTACTATCCGCATCTTGAAAGATTATGTTGGAGAACGGGTAACGATGGATCAGATCGACAAGGCGTTCTGTCAAGAGTATATTGACTATCTGCTGACGGAATATCGGCCAAAGGGCAAGCGTGTATCGAACTTTACGCTCCATACCTACTACCGCATTCTGAACGGAGCTTTAAATGCTGCCGTGCGTGCGGAGATTATAAAAGTCAATCCTTTTACCAAAATCAACAATTCGGATAAAATCCGTCTGCCGGAGAGTAAGCGGTCGTATATGACCATCGAAGAGGTGCGGGCACTGATTGCTACTCCGATGAAAAACGAGGCCGTAAAACAGGCTTATTTGTTCTCCTGCTTCTGCGGACTGCGGATAAGTGATATTATCAGCTTGAAGTGGAAAGACGTGTTTGTCGATAGAGGACAATACCGTTTGGCTGTATCCATGCAAAAGACCAAAGAGTCGATTTATCTGCCACTTTCCCCCGAAGCCTTGAAGTGGATGCCGGAACGTGGAGAGAAGACATCGGAAGACCATGTATTCGATTTGCCGAGCCCAACGATGATAAACACGCTTCTCAAACCTTGGGCGAAAGCGGCTGGAATAGATAAGCGGTTTTCATTTCACACGAGCAGGCACACGTTCGCAACGATGATGCTGACGCTCGGTGCAGACCTCTACACGACCTCGAAACTGCTCGGCCATGCCGATGTGAAGATGACACAGGTGTACGCCAAAATCATCAATCAGAAAAAGGACGATGCAGTCAATTTAGTAAACGGATTGTTCGACTAAAGTTTACCAGCCGCGCGTGCATATATAATTCAATTTACTTTAGTATTTATATATAAGGGAGAAAAACTAAAGTAAACCGTTTTCGTGTAAATAACTGAAAAGAAAATTGGAGACTGTTCAGTTGTCCGAAACTGCACCTAAAACTGGGATGTCATTGCTCGGACGGTGGTGTTGAAAGACCAATGAAAGACAAACAAGATATAACCCCGTTCTTGTCGGATGAGGCAACACTATAAGGGGCAAATTCTTTCTTATCCCTCTTGTCGGATACCTACTCGACACGAACAGGTATAGGCTAAATTCTCCGATATGCGCAAAACACCCTGCCTATCCGTTTGCCGCTTTATAATCACCTTGATAGCGGACAATCTCATCGCTGCTGCTTGCAGATTGTATGGCAACCCTCCCAACGACGTAAGGCGATTGGGGTATTAGGCTCCCCATAGGGTTTATTACTGGCAGACGGGCAAGCCCGGCATGGATGATAGCTTCACTTCAAATAATGCAGATGCTGTCCGGTTTCCAGTACATACAAAAGGGAGCATGGCAGATTGCACCTGTATTATGAAACCTACCATAACTTTGCTTTATTCCCATATCTACACCCCGGCATTAAAGTAAAGCTGGGAAATGTCACAGAAAAATGTCACACCAGGATTTGATGGTATAGGGGCTCAATAATGGAAATCCCGGTTGAATTTGTATTCTTTCCCTTCTTTTACGACCATCCGCTTGTTGCATAGGAACTTTGCCAATTCCACCGTCTTGTTGTACCCCAGTTTTATCCCCAACCGTCCGTAGCCTTCTTTCAGCCGTTCAAGGTAACCGTTATAGCCGCTGATGTTTCCGTCCTCAAAAGCGGCGTTCAAAGCGGAACGGTGTGAATCCTCAGGTATTTCCTTGTACGGGTCGAACGGTTCCTTGGGCGGGCGTCCTGGCTGCCTTTTCTGGGGCTGATATGACTCCACTAGTTCGGGCAGGGAATCATCGTTTACCCGGAAGGCAAACGGTTCAAACTCACGGTCACGACTGTGTATGGCTTCCACCACGCTTATGGACTTGTCATCTTTGTCTGGCTCTATCTGCATGACGGTTTCCGCCTTGTTGTTCAGTTCCGTGCCGACATGACCGCGTGCGTGTTCGTCATTCTTGTTCTGATGCAGGACGGTATGGATGTGTATCTGCCTGTCATCGGTCCATTGCATGAATTTGGATATCACATCGGTGGATTCACCGGGTGAATTGATATCATGGATGAAGTCCCGGATGCCATCTATGATGACCAGACCTAAATCGGGTATCATGCCGATTGCCTCTTCTGTTATTGCCAGTCGTACTTCGGGCGAATATTTCCGGAGTGCCAGCATCGTCAGATTGTCTGCATCACAATCTTTCGGCAGACCTGCCAGTCTCAGGATTCTATTCAGAACAATTTGGCAATGGTTCTTGCCCTGTTCCGTGTCAACATAGAGAATCTTCCTTTTTCCATCCGGGAAGCAGGCACGGTAATGCAGCACTGTGCCATTCTTCAGGGCGGCCGCTGCGATGGCAGAGACATTGAAGGTCTTCTTGCTTTTGGCCTTTCCAATGGATGCACTGAAGTTTCCCAGAGTCCCGATTGTGGAATCATCCACCATAAGCACGGAAGCGGACTGTTCGTATGTCCCGGTCACACTTATGACAGATTCTTTTATGTAGTTTCTCAATTCCTCCGGAGTAGGAATATTGCAGCTCGTCTTTTCCATATTCCTACAGTTCTCTTGGTTTGGCCTTATGTCTTGTCGCAGCAAGCATCTGCTCGTGTTCCTCCTCGAAGCTCAGAGGCACCTGGCTTTTTCTTCCGGTCTCCAGCCATTTGTCCAACTCGTCGCGATATATGAACAGATGCTTCCCCTGCTTGATGGCAGGTATCCCTCCGTGTTTGGCCTTGTAATAGAAGGATGACTTGGATATTCCAAGGTAACTGCATACTTCCTCCACAGTCATGGGGACATGAAGATTCTCTTTGGCAGACGGTTCTTTGGCGAGACTTTCCTTCAGAGCATTCTCTAAACTCTCAATCTTTTCACACAGTCTGCCTACCATTTCTGGCAAATCATTGAATGTAAGGTTTTCTTTTAGCATGACTAAACGATTTAATTGTTTAACATGCTGCAAACCAACATAATGATATTATGCAGATTATAATCAGCAGAAACTAATTATCGCTGTCTGCTGAAGTTTGCATGCAACTGAAATGATAGTCCCCGTTCTCCGGGACATCTATGGCGATTATGGCGGGAACTGAGTCACGAAGATTTTTACAAAGGTATTCGATTGTCGCATTTTCCAGTTCATGCGGGAATATTGTTTTTATGAACTTTGCCCTGTCGATTAAAGGGATATCAAGTCTCTCCCCGATATTCCATGCATAATGTCTCAGCGAAGGGGACTTGATTTGATTATCGGGCTTGGAACGAACCGGTTTATATGGTTCCGTTTGTCCGTATGCCAGAGATTCTATATTCTCATGGAGAGTTTCAAGATCATCTATGGATAAGAACTGTGACATTTCGTGTGTGGTGTATTCATGTATCGCATGCACAATAGCGGTTTTCTTCTCCATTTCATTGCGCCACAATTCTTCTATGCGGGCTTCATATTCCTTAAGATATGGACTCTCGACCTGTTTTTCACTGGTTGCATTATCTGCTTGGGGCAATTCTTCCTGGGTATCAGGATTTGTCTCGGAAGGGATAGTTCCTCTTGAGGATAATTCCTTGCAGCCCAAAGAAAGATAGCTTTTGGAGAGTAGAGAACAGAACAGGCGTTGCAGTGCAGCGCATGACATGATGGTTGCTACGGTTCCTAATATGACCGGAGTGGAATAGTCAATCAGGTCAATCTGATAATTGTTGTACAATATTGTTGCCACTGTCGTATAGGCGACACATGTAATTGCAAGAACCCGGCTTGTCTTTTTGATGGATATTCGGTTGTTATCTGCCATAAACTGTTATTATTTGGAATTATGATAGGACAAAAATAGATGTCCGGTTTCAGACAGTTGTAAATAATGGCGGAAAATCAGCTGGGAATTAAGAAAAAATATGGTTAGAGTATGATTTTCTGCGAAAAATCATACTCTAACCGATAAAACAGGCACGAATCAGTCAGGTTAACCCTTTCTTGTCAATGTGATTTTGGTGGTCGCCTCACGCTTGTTGCTGTCGACTACTTTCATGTAACGTTGAGTGGTAGTGATGCTCTTGTGCGCCATGTTGCTTTGGATAGTACGGATATCAGTACCCGCTGCAGCCTGAAGAGTCGCGTATGTCCTGCGGGATGGGTGGAAAGTGATAGGCTACGCAAGGAAAAGCAGGCAGAAGAAGATTAAACGTAAACCGTTTGAAATGAGCATTGTTTCAGTATTTTGCCAAATTGAGAAAATGCAAATGACAACGTAATATTGAGGTTGTTCAGTTACCAGACCGTTAGCCGGGCAGTTACCGGAACAAGAACAGGTAACGGAAAGCAATGAAAAGAAATCCTCACCGTTTTGTTTGCGCTCATACACAGTATTTTGCATATCAAGGAACGCTTATATGGCAAGTAACTTTGCACTAAAAAAATATAAGCGTATGAAAGTAGAAAAATTCAAGGTGCTGCTCTACCTCAAAAAGAGCGGACTGGACAAGTCGGGCAAGGCTCCGATAATGGGAAGGATTACGGTGAACCGCACGATGGCTCAGTTCGGATGCAAGTTGTCCTGCACTCCCGAATTGTGGAATTCTCGTGAAAGCCGTCTGAACGGCAAGAGCCGCGAGGCGGTGGAGACCAATGCCAAGATTGACAAACTGCTGTTGGCAGTAAACATGGCATTCGACAATCTTGTGGAGCGCAAGATTGATTTCGATGCCACCGATGTGAAAGACCTTTTTCAAGGCAGCATGGAAACGCAGATGACTCTCATGAAAATGACCGATGTTGTTTGTGATGACATCAAGTCGCGTATCGGCATAGACCGTGCCAAAAGTACTTATCCCGGCTATCACTATATGCGGCTGGCACTCGGAGAGTTCATCAAGCATCAGTACAAGGTCAAGGATTTGGCTTTCGGGCAACTGACGGAACAATTCATCCACGACTATCAGACATTTGTCACGGAAGAAAAAGGACAGGCAATCGATACCGCCAGACATTATCTTACCATACTGAAGAAGATTTGCCGTCTGGCTTATAAAGAGGGATATGCCGATAAAATCCACTTCCAACATTTCACCCTGCCGAAGAAAACGGAAACGACTCCACGGGCATTGAGCTGTGAATCGTTCGAGAAAATCCGTGACGTGGAAATACCTGCATACCGCAAATCCCATATGCTGGCAAGGGATATGTTTCTTTTTGGATGTTACACAGGTGTATCTTATGCGGATGTCGTTTCGATTACCCATGCTAATTTGCAGACAGACGGGGACGGGGCATTATGGCTGAAATACCGCAGAAAGAAAAACGAACTCCGTGCCAGTGTAAAACTATTGCCCGAAGCAATTGCACTTATCAATAAGTATAACAGTGAGGACAGAGAAACCTTGTTCCCTTTACTTCGCTGGCCCAATCTTAGAAGGCACATGAAAGCGTTGGCGGCACTGGCAGGCATCAAGGATGACTTGTGCTATCATCAGGCAAGACATAGTTTTGCCTCGCTGATTACGCTCGAAGCTGGTGTGCCGATTGAGACCATCAGTAGGATGTTGGGGCATTCCGATATTTCCACCACTCAGGTGTACGCCCGTGTCAGTCCGAAAAAACTCTTTGAGGACATGGACAGGTTCATCAAAGCTACCGAGGATTTCAAACTTACCCTTTAATACGGCAAACGATATGCGAAGTACATTTTCACTATTACCCTATATCAACCGCAGCAAGGTAAAGGCTGACGGTACGACCGCCGTTCTCTGCCGCATAACCATTGACGGGAAACAGACTGTCATAAGCACAAGTATCTATTGCCGTCCCGAAGATTGGAATGGCAAGAAGAACGAGATAAAGTCCACAAGGGAAAACAACCGCTTGCAGGAATATCTCCGGATCATTTCAGAAGCATACGAGGAAATACTGAAATCGCAAGGTGTAGTCAGTGCAGAGATGTTGAAGAGCTACATCACCCAAAACAACATTCATCCGACTACCCTCCTGCAAATGGGAGAATGGGAACGGGAGCGGTTAAAGAAACACTCCGAGGAAATAGATTCAACCTCCTCCTATCGAAGTTCAATGTATTACCAGAAGTACCTGACAGACTATATTGTGTCATCGGGTAAAAAGGACATCTGTTTTGAAGAAGTTACAGAGGACTTCGGCAAATCTTATAAGACATATCTGAAAAGATGCAAGAACTTCGGGGCATCTCAGACCAACCATTGTCTGCGATGGTTGAACCGCCTGTTGTATCTGGCGGTCGATAAGGAGATAATCCGAGTGAATCCCTGCGAGGAGTTGGAATATGAAACCAAACCGGAGGCAAAGCACAGATACATCAGCCGCGATGAGTTCAAGAAGATACTTTCCACCACGATGTATGACAACAGGCTGGAGTTGGCGAGACGGGCTTTCATATTCTCCTGCCTGACAGGATTGGCGTATGTGGATATACAGTTGTTGCATCCCCACCACATCGGGATGAATGCGGAGGGCAGACGGTATATCCGTATCAACCGCAAGAAGACAAAGGTGGAAGCGTTCATACCCCTGCATCCCATAGCGGAACAGATATTGTCGCTGTACAACACGGTCAATGACGAACAGCCCGTATTTCCGCTTCCTAACCGTGACGCCTTGTGGTTTGAAATTCATGAGTTAGGTGTAATCATAGGCAAAGAGGATAACTTGTCCTACCACCAAAGCCGACATAGTTTCGGAACTTTCCTTATTTCAGCGGATATACCGATAGAGAGTATCGCCAAGATGATGGGGCACTCCAATATTCGGACGACACAGGGATATGCACGTATAACCGATGACAAAATCTCAAAGGATATGGACAAACTGATGGAACGCCGGAAGAAACAATCTACCGGCGAAAAGACAAACAAAAGTAACTAAACAATGTCAATGCAATATATTATGGATAGAGGTATAATCACAATCAGTGAAGCGGGTATGGTCACTATTCCGACCGCACCCGTATGGATGACACAATTCGAAATCGCCGACCTGTTTGGAGTATTCTCTTGTGACATTCGTAAAGCGATTCATGCTATATATAGGAATAAGGAGTTAAACGAATGTGATACGATAAAATATATCAAGCAACCAGATGGTATCAGTTATGATGTTTATAATCTTGAAATGGTTATAGCCATTGCATTCAGGATATGCAGTAGAGAAAGTATCTTGTTCAGACGATTTGTGATAAATGAAATCTACGCCACCAAGAAAGAGAACTCAATAACATTGTTTGTATCTTGTGGCAGAGGAAGCAACCTATGGTATAGTTGAGGTTCATCCCATCAGTCACCTGTTCCCGATGCTCGGATGCAAAGGTAGCGCATGGCACTGATGGCAGTGGCAAGGTCAGGCGGCAAAGCCGTTTCGGGCAGAATCTTCCTCCTGCGGAGCGTATTCAGCCCGAAAACCTTGCCTCTGCCGACCATACGCTCGAAAGGCATCCGGCAACGGAAACAAGCGACTGACGGGAAATCAGAAGACAAAGAAAAGGAACGGCTAACAGACGAAGCGGAATCTTGATGCTTCATCCGTAAACCGTTCCTTTTTCTTTTTGCTGTCAAGTCCATTACTACCGCAAATTATAGGGCAGACGGCAAACTGCACTCTTTCAAGAAAATCAGATTGCCTTCTGTCTGTAGGCGGAGCGGTAGCCGTCAGTTAGCATCTTCTCTATGTCGGATTCACGGTAGAGGATTTTGCCACCTAATTGGATATAGGCTATCCGTCCTTCGTTGCGGTAGTCTTGAAGTGTTCTTCGACTTACCTTCAACCGTGCTGAAACCTCCTTGTCGGTAAAGAAACGTTCTCCGCCCAATGTCGGGCGGTAGTTGGCGGTCAGGCGCTCGTAGTTGTCCAGCAGACGGTCAAGGCTGCCCATGAAGTGGATTATCCACTCGTTGTCTTTGTTAATCAATTCGTTCATGTTACTTTGAATTTAGTGGGTATTGTTATTATACTTTATTTATTGCACTGAGATTATATCGTCCGTCCTTTGAATCTCGCTTCTTTTCGTCTATCCTCCACAACGGAAACGATACGCTGCACATCTTCGGGACGGTAATACGTCTTATGGTTTATTTGTGAGTAGGCAAGCGTACCGTTGTCCCGCAGAGTCTGTAACGTGCGAGGACTGATGTTCAGCATCCGGCACACGTCCTGATTGTCCATCCACTCACTTATTCTCTTTTCGCCGTGCCGTTGGCAGATTGCTTCCATACGGTGGACGAAGCGGTCGAACTTGGCGACCATCGCCTCAAAGGTCTTTCTTTCGATAGATACGATTTCCATATACATTCTTCTTTGCTGTTATTGTTTCTTTTGCCGCAAAGGAATATATAATCAGTTATCCGACAATGGATTTTCTAAAAGTGGAAGCATGTGGCACCGGTATGGCATAGGTTGTCCGGGGTACTATTTATCGTTATCATCTTAATTGGGGATTTTAGCAAGAATGCCAAGAACAAAATAAGGGCTTAATTCAAATTTACCCGTAAATACATCTTTGTTCTTCCTGTGATTCATATCCGGCAAATCGAAGAAGTCTGCACCATTGTTCATACCGCCATAAGGCAAAACTACACAAAATTGCCTAACAGAATCCAAGTCCTTGACTGCCTGAACTAAAGCCTCTTACTTTGCTACCGACAAACGGTCAACTATGCGCATACAGACCAACAAGTATTCACTTTAACAAGAAACAACAATGAGCAAGAAATTCAAAAACATTGAGAACGATGAAGCGTTCAAGAACTTCAAGTTGGAAGACTATATGCCTTCCATGCCCAAACACGAACCGGAAGAGAGTTCTTCCGTAACAGAACAAGAACCTGTTGTGAAAGCGGGCAATCTCTTTCCTGTATTGGACGAGCCGGAAACAAGCGAGGGATCAGACAACGAGACAAAGAGAATAGAGGCGGATAACCTTAGCGTGGAACGGACAATCGCCAGACGTATCAGCAGCAAACAGCGCAGACTGTCATTGGACGAATACCGTGCCACCTTTCTGCGGGTACCCAAGATTGCCGACCGCAAGCCCGTGTTCGTCAGTGGGGAGGTCCGTGATAGGCTGGACGAAATCGTGCGCCGCCTCGGTGGACGTGGCATGAGTGTATCAGGGCTTATCGAGAACCTCGCCCGTCAGCACATGGAAGCCTACAGAGAATACATCGAGCAATGGCGTAAATTGTAGGAATTAAGACGAGACTAACCGGGTACTTTTAGGGCATCTTTCAGAGTTGCTCTAAATCACTTGTAACGATGTTTGGAGGGGCAAGTTTATGTTTCGGGCAGACCGAAACCACTTGCCCCGCTCCAAACATCGCAGGGAAGGCACATCCCGTTGGTCTATCTACTGTATAACTACTATAATCAGTAATCAAATCAAGAAACAGAAAATCATGGACAACGAAAAAAGGAAGAATAATGTAAAAGGCAACAGACGGGAGCGAGCCAACAAGGGAGGCCGTCCCGTCAAAGGAGCCACCGAGAAACTGCAATACCGTATCACGGTGAAGATGGCAACAGAGGACTACTACCTATTGAAATCCAAAGCAAAGTCAGCAGGTGTTTCTGCCAGTGAATTCATTCGTGGTTGCATTACAGAAGGCAGTGTGAAAGAACGGCTATCGAAAGAGCATGGCGAACTTATCCGCAAACTCTGCGGTATGGCGAACAATCTGAATCAACTGGCACGAAAGGCGAATGCGGAAGGGTACGCCTCCGTGTTTATTCCCTGCCGCACACTGATGATAGAGATAGACAATCTTGTAAACCGAATACGCCTATGATAGCAAAAATCATGAAAGGCTCGGACTTCAAGGGTGTGGTTTACTACATCCTGAATGATGAGAAGGGTACTCAAATCATAGATGCGGATGGTTTATTTCTGGAAAATAACGACACGATAGCGCAAGGATTTATCGGGCAAGCACAGATGAATCCGATGGTAACAAAGGTTGTCGGGCATATCGCATTGAGTTTTTCTAAGGAAGATGCGCCACGACTGAACAACGTAGTCATGGCGCAGATTGCCCGTGAGTATATGGAACGGATGGGTATCAAGAACACACAGTACATCATCGGGCGGCACTTTGACAAGGAGCATCCGCATATGCATATTGCGTTCAACCGCATCGACAATAATGGCAAGACCATATCCGACAGGAACGACCGCTTCCGCAGCGAGCGTATCTGTAAGGAACTTACCAAGATGTACGGGCTTCATTTTGCCAATGGCAAGGAGCAAGTGAAGACAGACCGATTGCGTGAGCCGGATAAGACGAGGTATGAGTTGTTCCAAATCTTGAAAACGGAGGTCAGCAGATGCAAGGTTTGGAATACCCTGCTTGAAAGATTAGAACGGCAAGGTGTAGATGTGCAGTTCAAATATAAGGGACAGACGGATGAGATTCAAGGTATAGTCTTTACGATGAACGGCTATCGTTTCAATGGTTCAAAGGTGGACAGGCAATTCAGTTACTCCAAGATTGATGCGGTATTGAACCGTAACAATTACGAGGAACGGCAGATACAACCGCAACCGCAGACTAATCGGGAAGAAATAAGCCCGATTTCAAGTGTCGGCGGCGAACTTATCAATGGCTCATTAGGCTTGTTTTCTCCAAGCAATATGCCGGAGGAACAACAGCCATACGACCCATATCTGAAAAACAAGAAAAAGAAGAAACAACGTAAAATCAACTGGTAATCATGGCAGACAACAATGTATTCATCCTCTTTGAGGAAATCAAGACCGCCTTAAAAGGCATAAATGGCAAGCTGGAAGCATTGCCCAAGGTGGCAGGACAACAACCACAAATAGAAAATAATGAACCGGATTTATCTCCAATTAAGGAGGCTATTGTGGAAACGGCAAAAACTCAGTCTGGAGAAATTAAGGGCTTGTTGGATAAGCACTGGAAGGCTTACGCACAGATTTCCACCCTGATACTGCATCACCTTGATACAATCAAGAAGTCGCAGGATGAACAAGGTGTGCAACAAGAGCCACAACCGCAGGAGCATATCCACCGGCATAGTTTTGACATCAAGTCAAGCAAGGTTTTTTCTTTCGTTGTGGGATTGGGTGTGGCATGTGTCTTATCCCTGTGGGGCAATATCTCGCAATGGCAGTCCAATAGGAAGTATTCCGATGATGCGTTGAGGTTCCGTGCTATCCGCTCTTGGGGTGGATGTGATGCCAATGATTTGCTTTGGTTGAACAAGGTGTTTGACATCCACCGAGACGAGAAGGCCATTGAGTGGATACGGAAGCAGGCTGATGGGTATGAAACATCCCTGAAAGCGGTTTCCGACAGCCTGATGCAGGAGAGTATCAAATCAAAATCCGATTGATATGGCATCGGTAAAGGTCAAGTTTCGTCCCTCCACCGTGAACGGCAGGGAGGGTACACTCTACTATCAGGTCATCCACAACCGTGTGGTCAGACAGATAAACACCGAGTATAAACTTTTCGTTTCGGAATGGGACCGCCATTCCGAAACGGTTGTCTTACATCGTATATCAACAGGACAAGAGCGGAACAACTATCTACTTTCAATCGGTTCACGCATCACGTGGGACAAGGACAGGCTGAACAAGATTATACATGCGTTATCCCAATCCGGCATATTTGTAACGGATGATATAGTCATACACTTTCATGACAACAGGCAGGAACAGTCGTTTAACGCTTACATCAGCCAGCAGATAGCGAGACTGAAACGCTTGGGAAAGATACGCACCCCGGAAACCTATACAGCCGCCCTCAGAAGTTTCAGTAGCTTTATGAATGATAAGGAGGTCTTGTTTGACCAGCTTAACGCAGATTTGTTTGCAGAGTACGAGGCTTATCTAAAAAGCAGGGGAAATACGCCCAATACCATATCCTTTTATATGCGTATCCTGAAAGCGGTTTATAACCGTGCGGTGGAAGCCGGATTGACCGAGCAACGGCATCCGTTCAAGTCCGTTTATACAGGAGTGGAGAAAACCATGAAACGAGCCATATCGCTCAACGACCTTAAACGCATCAAAGGATTAGACTTGTCGTTGAAGCCCAATCTTGATTATGCGCGTGATATGTTCCTGTTCTGTTTCTATACAAGAGGAATGTCATTCATTGATATGGCTTATTTGAGGAAGAAGGATTTGCAAAACGGGATTCTTTCTTATCGCAGACGTAAAACGGGGCAACAGCTATTCATCAAATGGGAAAAGTGTATGCAAGAGATTCTTGACAAATATCCGATAAACGAAACAGAGTACCTGCTACCAATTATCACAAAACGGAATGAAGATTATCGGAAGCAATATGCCAACGGACTTCATCGGGTGAACCATTTGCTGAAGAAAATCGGGAAGAATCTGAATCTGCTGATACCCTTGACAATGTATGTCGGTCGGCATTCGTGGGCAAGTGTCGCCAAGAGCCGTAATGTGCCTATATCCGTCATCAGCGAGGGCATGGGGCATGATTCTGAGAACACCACACAGATTTATCTTGCATCATTAGATACTACAGTGGTGGATAAAGCCAATAAGAAGATACTGGATTTGCTGTAAAGTCGTGAATGTTTTGCGAATCAGTCCAACGCTTACCAAGAGACGGATGAGTTGCCTTATTCCATTGATATTGAGTTGTATTTTCCCTCTTTATGGATAATTTCGCAAAACATCCGATATTCCTCGCAAAACAAAAGCATGGCAATAAGTAAGATTTTCAGCGTTTTATATCCTAAAAATCATTATTTTGCGTAATTTTGCATTGTAATATCCGTCTCTTGGTAAGAGAAGAACCTTTTTCCCTTATTTCTATAAGAGACGGGCGTAAACTTGAAATAAAATGCCCGTTGAAGTTGACATATTGGAAGATAGTATCTTTCGGCTCTCGCCCGAACTGTTGAATATCCTGCTCAAAGACCATACAACGAGTAAGGAGGATATTCAGCGCAATATCTTTTGGGCTACTTCCGATTATGAATATCTAGGCGAAGGGTATCAATATGATTCGCCAATTCTTCCCTGTCTTATTACCAGAGATAACGGGCATGTCATCATGCCGCGTATCCTCAAAAGTCGTGACACCCAAACCGCACGTTCGCGAGAAATGGCAGAGGTGTTCACTCCGTCATGGATATGCAATGCGCAGAACAACCTGATCGATGAAGCATGGTTTGGAAGAAAGGATGTGTTCAATACGGAATACACCGACAAACAAGGCTGTCATCGGTGGAGACCCAACTCAGAGAAAATTCAATTTCTGGAAGGTAAGACTTGGAAAGATTATGTACGTGACAACCGACTGGAGATAACCTGCGGGGAAGCCCCTTATATCGTCAGTCGCTATGACACCACAACCGGAGAGACCATTCCTATTGAGGAACGCATTGGTTTGCTTGACCGTAAGTTGCGGGTAGTTGGCGAAAACACGGAAACTTCCGGC
>UMFS01024434.1_pt1 | contig 20575 bp, 14 predicted proteins | sample 1965071 | NCBI WGS metagenome assembly UMFS01 (sample SAMEA4836052, study PRJEB28245) | human gut metagenome | biome: gut microbiome; material: fecal sample | place: Denmark | collected 2008
ACCTTCTGGTGAGGAGAGGATTTAGCCTCCTTGTTTTGCGAAGCAAAATCCAAACCTTCTGGTGAGGAGAGGATTTAGCCTCCTTTTTCTGCATAAAAAAAAATGCGTAGATATCACATAAGCTGGACTTACGCTGATAAGCTACACACTTTTAAATGCATTATATATTTTCATAATGTGCGACAACTGGTGCACAAAAAAGCGAGTAACAAAACTGGATTTACGCTAGTGTACTCGTTTAGAAGTTATTATATTTTTATTTTTGAAAAATGTCAAACAAAAATTTCTTGCTTTTTTGTCTTTATGCATTATAATAAGCAAGAAATTAAAAAAAACAATTTTGCCTGTTTTGAATCACATCATTTCATATGCTATACTAACACTAATCATTAAACCTTACTTTAAGTCGATATATTCAAAAAAATATTTTGGAGGTATGCCATGTACACAATTGGACAAGTAGCAAAAATGTTTGATTTGCCAATTTCAACACTTCGCTATTACGATAATCAAGGACTTTTTCCGCAACTCATACGAGAATCCGGTATTCGTAAATTCAGCGAAAACGAAATTGAGGCATTACGGGTAATCGAGTGCCTAAAGAAATCCGGTCTTGAAATCAGGGATATCAAGCTCTTTATGGATTGGTGTGCAGAAGGTCCTGCCACTTATTCCGATCGCTTTGATCTTATACAAAAACAAAAAGAATGCGTGGAAGTAGAAATCAAACATCTACACAAAACTCTGGATATGCTTAAGTACAAATGCTGGTATTACTCTCAGGCAACGAAAGATGGCAATGAGGACACCGCAAAAGCATTAACCCCAAACGGTCTTCCGGAAGATATTCGCATAGCATATGACAATTCGCACACACACTCCTCTGATTGAGATAGTTATTCACCTGCAGTCTCTTTCTTACTCATATGAAAAAAAAATATAATATTCAAAACAATTCCGACAACCGTTGATGTAGGTGCTGCAATTCCGATATTTGTAAGGCTTGCGTTAGGCTGGATACTCATGATATAAGCCATCGGCAGACGCACAAGAAGTGTCTGTGTAAGTCCCTGTATCATTACCCATAATGTCTTATTATTTCCGTTAAAATAACCTATCATACTAAACAACACGGCGGTCAATATCGTTTCCGGTGCAAATCCTTTCAAATATTCAAATCCCTTTTGTATAACTGCGGCATCATTTGAAAAGCATCCGGCAAGTACATTGCCCTTAAACATTACTATACAAAACACAACACATCCAAATGCAGCACCGATTCCAATTCCTGTAAACATTGCCTGTCTTGCTCTTTTTTTGTTTCCTGCACCGACATTCTGCGATACAAAAGATGCCATCGACTGCATAAGCGAACTTGGTATCAGCATCGCAAAGTTTACTATCTTGCAGGCAACTCCATATCCCGATGATGCCTCAAGACCAAGCCTGTTTACAAAAGCACAAAGTGCTAGAAATGAAAGCTGTGTCAGGAACTCCTGCAAGGCAAGCGGCAGACCGATTTCAAGGAATTTACAGCACTGTTTGTTTAATCTAAAATCTGATTTCGCTATTGAAAATGGAAGTTTTTTCCTGAATAGCATCACAATCGCACACACAACGCTGACAGCCTGAGCAAGAACGGTGGCAAGTGCCGCACCTGCCGCATCCATATGAAGTCCAGCTACCAGAAGCATATCACCAACAATATTTACAATGCAGGCAACAAATACAAATATCAATGGGGACCTGCTGTCCCCAAGTCCCCTGAAAATTGCCGCAAGTACATTGTAGGCAACAATAAAAAATATTCCGCTTCCACAGATACGGACATAAACCGTTGTAAGACTAACTGCTTCCGTTGGTGCCTGCATCAAAACTGAAATAAGTCTTGCAAAACATACCATAAAAATAAACAATCCTATTGATATTATCGTAAAGACAACAACACCCCCTCCAAGTACCTTTCCTATCTGCCCCGTTTTCTTCTCTCCAATATATCTTGCTATAAGAACCGTAATACCCATAGCAAACTGTGTGACAACAAATGTCACCAGATTAAGTACCTGACTTCCTGTTGAAACCGCTGAAAGTCCTGCTGTCGAGCCAAATTTTCCTACAACAAGCAAGTCCACTGCACCGTAAGCCGCTTGCAAAATAAGTGCCCCTAAAATCGGAAGCATAAACCAGAACAATTTTTTTAATATACTTCCCTGCGTAAAATCTGTTTTATTATTACTACTCAATTGTAACACTCCTCTCTGACATAACTTTGTAAAGTTTTTCAATAGTCCTTATTGTACATTCCGCATCTTCATCTGAAATATCTTCAAGAAGCGGAAGTAATCTGTTAAAATACTGTGTATTATATATCTTGGATATTTTTTTTCCATCCTCTGTAACAGTAATATAAGTAACACGACCGTCACTCTCGGATGTCTGTTTGCGAAGATAGCCTTTTGCCTGCATCTCTTTTACAGTGCGTGTCACCCCCGGTCTTGGAATATCAAGTGCGTCACTTATATCCGATACTTTTACGCTTACACCCTGTTGTCCAAATGACTCAATCACATCCAGATAGTGAATATATGAAGGTGTAACACCCTTTGGAAGGGGAGGAAGTAAATCCCTTGACCGCTTTGCCAAATAGCACGCATCAAATATTGCTTTTATCTTTTCGATAGTCATAATAAAACCTCTTTCCACGATTTTTAAATAAACAAGCCCATATAATTACCTTTGTTAATTACCTTAGATAACTATATAGACTTTCATTCTATTTGTCAAGTTTTAAATGAATTTATCAGTTCATATTTGCATTTCCTAAATTCATATATTTATGTACAATTTTTATATTCACTTTAACTTTATGCCCTAACACCTGATTGTGACAATTTATTTTTAATCTCCCTGATTTCATTGTCCCCAAAACATCTCTCAGGCAATATAAATGCCTGCATTGCACCGTAAAATATATAAATATAACCTTTCTCCTCATAAACATTAACTATATCACTGTACTTAACTACAGTTTCACCCTGCTCGCAAGTTTCAGCAATCCTGTCATCTAAAAACTCAACCGAAGCTTTCTCATGATAAGGCAGCTTTCCGTCACTTTTCATTTTCATAATATTCTTTTTAATATTCCTACGCATCAAAACAGGCACGATAAACCACCACAAAACAGTTGATAAAACTGCAACTGCAGCAACCGATATGACAAGACCTCTTTCTATCTTGATAATCAGTAGTGCCAAAACAAAAACAAACATTGCAATAGGAAAAGAAATTCTTGTAGCTAAAAGAGAATACTTCCCAATCTTTGAATGTTTCAGATACGAATAATTAAACTCAATGTAATCGTTGTCATTTAAATCAATATTGTATTTCATAAAAATCCTCCTATCTTTTTACACCAATCCAAATTAAAGAACTTACCAGCAGAAAAAACGGATAAAACATATATGGGATAATATCAAATGCCGATATACTTTTCCCTAATTCCGTAACCGCTGATATGGCAACAAGCATCTGTGCTCCATAAGGCAAAATCCCCTGTGTTATGCAGGAAAATGTGTCCAGCAGCGATGCTGTTTTTTTCGGTGTAATCTCATATGTCTGTGCCATTTCTTTTGCTATCGGATTTGCCATTACTATAGCCACCGTATTATTAGCAGTCGCTATATCCATAGCACCAACTAAAATCCCCATACCAAGCTGTCCGCCCCGTTTTCCTTTGAATACATGATGTATTCCATGTAAAAGTGCATCAAAACCGCCATATACACGAATTAATGCACACAATGCAGCTACAAGGACTGCTACGATACAGGTTTCAAACATACCCGATACACCATTTCCCATATTTGTGACAAGTTCCACAGCAGAAGTCTGTCCCGTAACTAACATTATAAACGCTCCTGATACAATACCCGTCAGCAGTACAAGAAACACATTCCAGCCGATTATCCCTCCCATCAATACAAGTACATACGGTATTATCTGTACCAGATTGTAATTATGATGCACGCTTCCGTTTATATTGGTATTCATCGATAAAACCCCGATGATAATAACAGTCACAACAGCCGCCGGAAATGCAATCCGGAAATTCTGCCTGAATTTATCTTTCATTGCACAACCCTGTCCATTGCACGCAGCAATAGTCGTATCTGAAATAAATGACAGATTATCTCCAAACATAGAACCACCCATTACCGCAGCCACGCAAAGCGGCACTGAAAAACCAGAAGCATCCGCCACCGCAACAGCAATTGGCGTTATAAGTGTTATTGTTCCAACAGAAGTTCCCATTGCAACAGACACAAAACACGCAACGATAAAAAGAACAATAACTGCAAACCGTGCCGGAATTAACTGTAGCATAAAATATGCGACACTTTCTGCACTATCCCGACCTACAACACCAACAAACACTCCGGCTGTCAGAAATATAAGCAGCATTGTTATTATATTTTTGTCTGCCATTCCCTGTGCCATGATTTCAAGTTTTTCATCAAAAGATACCTCTCTGTTTTGCAGACAGGCAGTTAAAATAGCTACTAAAAAAGCCACAATTATTGGGATATTATAAAATCCCATTGGAATTTTCATTATATATTCAAATACAATTCCAAGCCCCAGATATAATGCCAAAAATACAAAAATCGGCAAAAGTGCCACCGGATTTGCTTTCCTTTTCATGCTCTATCCTCATTTCTAAATACATTGTAAACTGCACACGAAACTAATGCTCCAATACTTATTGTTCAAATATTTCCGTTTTTATATTTAACTATTTTTAGGTTATTCTGTCAAGGATGCAAACCTATAAAAAGAGCCGGATATTCCATAACATCCCAGAACCTTACAAATACCGAAGCCAGTCGATAACAAAGTATTTTTAGTAAAATTATACACTCCTGAACAGATAGCTACTTTTACAGACAAGAGCATTGGTGATGTAAAAGCCATCATAGAGGGTAAAATTCCGGCTACAGTTGATTAAAACAACTATTGTATAATAGCCAAATCCCATAAACTAAAAACTGTGGACTGGTTATCCATTAAAAATTCTTAAAAGATAACAATCCACAGTTTTTTTCATAGCATAAAACATCATTTACATTTTGCCAAACAGCTTTTGTAAAATCACAGTCCGATGCCGCCCAAAATTAACATTTTCAAAATAAATGCCGCCGCAAAAATTACTTAGACGGAATTCTGCTTGCAATTCTTCCCGCAAAATCATTAAAGTTCTGCGTCTGGAGTATAACCTTTCCCGGTCCTACAAATCTTGTCAGGAAAATTCCCTCTCCGCCAAGGAATATGTTCTTAAGACCTTTTACTGTCTCTATTTCATAGCTTACAGTCTTTTCAAATCCGACCACATTACCGGTGTCAACTTTTAAAACCTCACCCGGTGCAAGTTCTTTGATAACTTTATCACCGTCAATTTCAAGAAATACCATACCTGTTCCTGTAATATCCTGGAGTATAAAACCCTCTCCGCCAAAGAAACCTGATGAAAATCTCTTTGTAAATGCAACTGATAGTTCTACTGAAGGCTCAGCACAAAGAAATGCCCCTTTCTGGCAGATAAATCCACCTGTCTCGCCAATATTTATAGGAAGAACTTCACCTGCAACAGTTGATGCAAATGCAATTTCTGCCCCTGCTTTAGTTGCCGAGTATGTTGCCATAAACATTGATTCACCCGCAAACATACGACCAACACCCTTTAAAAGACCGCCTTTCGTATTTGTGTCCATCCGAATCCCCTCGGTCATCCATGCCATGCCACCTGACTGTGTGTACATAGACTCTCCCGGTGAATCAAAAAGCACCTCAACTGCCGGCATTGTATTTCCTACTAATCTGTATTGCATAACTCCCTCTCTTTCCGCACTTTAAGTGCAATCTTTTCAACCAACTTCTTTATCACTTAGTGTAAGGTTCTAAAACATACATTGACATTTATTTTTGACCCTTGCATTATTATATTAACAGATATTAGTATTTATGAAAAGAAAAAACTGCTGTCACTGATACATCTATATAGTACAGTAACAACAGTTATCAATTATATTTAACTCTATCAAGGGAGTAACAGAGCAGGTTACGAATATCCGCTTGTCTTCCAAAAAATATCTATTTCAAAAGCAGCAGAGGATCTACGCTCTTTCCGTTTTCTTTAACTTCAAAATATAGATTTGTTCCTTCTTCTGTATAATATTTCGTAGGTTTTGCTATATGACCTACTATATCACCTTTGGCAATCTTCTGACCGTTCTTTACATTTAAGTTTTTAAGCTGACCATATATAGCTTCATATCCGTTTCCTATATCAACGGTTACCGTTGTTCCTGTTTCGTCACTTGTCTTTATACTTTTTACAATACCTGCTGCCGCAGCTTTTACCTTTTCATCAGCTTTTGCCGCTATAACGACGGCAGGATTTACTTTGTACTGTGCAAGTGTCTTAAAATATACCGTATTGCTGTTGCTAAATTTAAGGATTATGTCCTTTTCGCCGCTTCCAACAGGCCATACCATTCCCTTTTCTGCATCAAATTTAAGAGAATTATCATTTGACATTGTGCTTACTGTTTTATTCTTATCTGTGTTTCTATTCTTTTTTATGTTGCCATCATGCTGTTTTGTATCTGTACTTTTCTTTTTATCATCCGTTTTAGCTGCTGTTTTTTTTACATAAACATCATTATTGTTTTTGTCCGATTTAATTTCTGCCTTTGCATCGTTTAATTTTTCTCTTGCACTTTTAATATTTTTCTTTTTGATGTTTTTTACAGCACCCGAACCTGCCGCTACTGTTTTATTTTCAGTATTTTTGTCTGCTGCATTGTCTTTTTTATCTGACGATGTTTCCTTTTTATCATTTGTATCTGCTGATTTTGTACCTGTCGATGAGTCTGAAAAAAGTTTTGTCCCGTCACTCTGCGGTGCTTTATTCATCTTGTAATATACCCCGCCTATTCCAAGACCACATACAAGTGCAGCACATAATGACACGCAAAGCCCTTTTTTCTTAAAGTTGTTTTCTTTCTTATCATACATACGGCAATCCCTCCATTAGTTATTGTTCACACCTACGGTGCGACCGGCAACAATTACTTTTAAACAAAACAGACACCTCAATGCCATTACTGCTCACCCTTGCAGTGCGACCAGTAATGATTTCAGTCCATTCAAAATGCATCTTCGATGCATGGGGCTGAAATCCTATAAAGCCCATTCATTGGCGTATGCCTGACAGCTAATGTCAGGCATACGAATGAACAATAACTCAATGCCATCAAGTTGTCTGATAGTATCTGTTAATATTCTTAACAGATTTCTTTTTTTTATTCAAAATTATTGTTTAAAATATAATTGCCATATGACTGTATGATTACTACTCTATTTCACAACATCCTCAAACTGTAAAAAATATCATGTTGCAGCCAAAATGCCATTGTATAACTTTCTCTACGCCACAACATCCTCAAACTGTGAATTATAAAGATTTGCATAAAATCCGTTTGCCGCAAGAAGCTCATCGTGATTTCCCTGCTCTATTATATCTCCGTCTTTCATAACAAGTATAAGGTCGGCATCACGAATTGTTGAAAGCCTGTGTGCAATGACAAAACTCGTGCGTCCTTTCATAAGATTATCCATAGCTTTCTGTATCTCTATCTCGGTTCTTGTATCAACCGAAGAGGTTGCTTCATCAAGGATAAGTATCTTATTGTCCGCAAGGATTGCTCTCGCTATCGTAAGAAGCTGCTTCTGTCCCTGTGACACATTGCTTGCATCTTCGTTAAGTTCCATCTGGTAACCGCCCGGAAGTGTCTGAATAAAGTGATGTGCTCTCGCCGCCTTTGCCGCTGCGATTACTTCCTCGTCTGTCGCATCAAGTCTTCCGTAACGGATATTTTCCATTATCGTTCCTTTAAAAAGCCAGGTGTCCTGAAGCACCATTCCAAATGCGTCGCGGAGTTCACGCCTGTTAAAATCTTTTATATTGCTGCCGTTTAATTTTATCGCACCGCTGTTTACATCATAAAAACGCATAAGAAGTTTTACCATAGTTGTCTTTCCTGCACCGGTAGGGCCTACTATCGCTATCTTTTGTCCCGGTTTTACCTTTGCACTGAAATCGTTAATGATTATCTGCTCAGGATTGTAACCGAAATGAACATTTTCAAATGATACCTCTCCTGTTACTTTTGAAATATCGGCAGGATTTTCTACTATCTGCTGTTCTTCCTCCTCGTCAAGAAATTCAAAAACTCTCTCCGATGCCGCAGACATTGACTGAACCATGTTTATTACCTGTGCTATCTGCTGTATCGGCTGTGTGAAGTTCTTTACATACTGGATAAATGCCTGTATATCACCTATCGTAATTACATTTTTTATTGCGAGCATCCCACCTGCAAGTGCAACTGACGCATAGCCTAAGTTTCCGACAAACATCATTATAGGCTGCATCATTCCTGAAAGAAACTGCGATTTCCATGCTGAGTCATATAAAATTTTGTTTGTTTTTTCAAATTCCTCTATAGTATCTTTTTCACGGTTAAATGCTTTTATTACAAGATGACCGCCGTAAACTTCCTCGACCTGACCGTTTATGTGACCGAGATATTCCTGCTGTGCACGGAAAAATTTTTGTGATTTCTTTGTCACAAGACTTATAAGTGCAAGTGATATAGGAAGTATGACAAGCGCGATAAGTGTCATAAACGGCGAGATACTGAGCATCATTACAAGGACACCGATAAGTGTTGCAACGGATGTGATTATCGTTGTTATGCTCTGGTTAAGACCCTGTCCGAGTGTATCTACATCATTTGTAATTCGTGATAACACCTCGCCGTAAGTGCGGCTCTCAAAATATTTCATCGGCATCCTGTTTATCTTTTCTGATATTTCCTGTCGAAGTTTATAACATACTTTCTGCGTGATGCCGGTCATTATCCAGCCTTGAATAAAGCTAAACAATGCACTGCAAAGATAAAGACCGAGTACAATAAGAAGTATGCGTCCTATCTTATCAAAATCAATGCTTCCTGTTCCGCTTATCTTTGCCATAAGACCCTCAGATAATGCCGTTGTCGCTTTACCTAATATCTTCGGTCCTGCTACGGTAAAGACGGTTGAGCATGCCGCACAAAACATTACGACAAATATGCCTGCCTTATATTTTGCGATATATTTTACAAGTGTTTTTAATGATTTTTTGAGATTCTTAGGCTTTTCGCCCGGCTGCATACCTCTGCCCATAGGTCCTCTCCTGCGTGGCTGTGGCTTTTTAAATTGTTCCTCATTACTCATTGTCTGACACCTCACTTTCATCCATGCCAAGTTCTTTAGCGGACAACTGGGATTTTGCAATTTCACGATACACATCACAGTTTTTAAGAAGCTGTTCATGCGTTCCCTTTCCGACTACTTTTCCGTCATCGAGAACAAGTATCTGCTCTGCGTGTAATATTGTGCTTATTCTCTGTGCAACAATGATAACCGTGCTGTCCTTTACATTTTCAGATAACGCTTTTCTAAGTGCCGCATCCGTCTTTAAATCAAGTGCCGAAAAACTGTCATCAAATATAAATATCTTTGGATTTTTGGCTATCGCTCTCGCTATTGCAAGACGCTGTTTCTGACCTCCTGATACATTACTTCCACCCTGTGATATTGAGCTTTCGTATTTATCATCTTTCGCCTCGATAAACTCTGTCGCCTGTGCTATCCTGGCGGCTTTCTTTATCTCCTCATCAGTTGCATCATCATTTCCAAAGCGGAGATTTGAAGCTATAGTTCCTGAGAAAAGAACTCCTTTCTGAGGTACAAAACCGATTTCTTCCCTGAGATCTGACATTGAAATATTTCTTATATCTTTTCCGTCAAGCAATATCCTTCCATCCGAAACATCGTATAATCTCGGAATAAGATTTACCAATGTTGATTTGCCGCATCCCGTACTGCCTATGATAGCAGTTGTCTCCCCCGGTCTTGCCACAAAATCAATATCGTGAAGTACATCTTCCTCTGCTCCCGGATATTTAAAGTTTACATGCTCAAATGATATTACACCGTCATGGCTTGTAAGTTTTTCAGGCTCGTCAACCTCTTTAATAGAAGATTCTGTGCGGACAACCTCGTCAATACGCTCTGCTGCGACAGCCGCACGAGGGAGCATTATAGACATCATCGTAAGCATAAGGAATGACATGACTATCATCATCGCATATGTTATAAATGCAGTCATAGCACCGACCTGCATATTTCCACCGTCAATCTTTTTAGCACCAAACCACACAATGCCGACTGTAAGAATATTCATTATCATCATCATGCCCGGCATCATAAATGTCATAACCCTGTTTGTAAAAAGCATTGTCTTCGTGAGGTCTTTATTTGCCTCATCAAATCTTTCTTCTTCTTTTTTCTCCCTGCCAAATGCACGGATAACTGAAAGTCCGGTAAGAATTTCTCTTGAAACAAGGTTGATATTATCGACCAGCTTCTGCATAAGTTTGAACTTAGGCATAGCGGCAGACATAAGTACCATGACATATCCGAGTATAACAGCTATCGCAAACACGATTATCCATCCCATGCCTGCTCCCGTCTGCATAACTTTTAACACACCGCCGATTCCAAGAATAGGTGCATATGCAACCATTCTTAAGAGCATTACCGATACCATCTGTATCTGCTGGATGTCATTTGTACTTCTCGTGATAAGTGATGCAGTTGAGAACTTATCCATCTCGGCATTTGAAAATCCGACAACATTTTTAAATACTTTTTCCCTGAGTGTCATACCGATTCCTGCTCCGACTCTCGAAGCAAAGAAACCGACGAGCACTGTCACCACACCCATAAGAAGTGCCATTCCAAGCATTTTTAGTCCCGCAAACAAAAGATATGATTTCTGAATATGGTCAACATCAATGCCTGCCGCCTTATCACTGGAAACCGCATAGGCAACACCCATTGATTTAACAAGAGAACTTCCCATTGCATCTATAGTATCACTCATCTTATCCCTCATAGACAAAATGCTCTTTTTATCCATCTTGCCACTCTGCGTCATTCCGGCAAAAAACGGTCTTGCGTCAACGCAGTCAACCTTGACTTTGTTTCCGTCATCATCCTCTTTTTCCTGTTTGAAACTCTTAAGTTTCACACCGAGTGACTCGCCAAGCTGCTCGACACTTACATTTTCAAGTTCAGACTCTTTCTTTCCCATCTGATTTGCAATCGTCTTTTTGAAGCTGCTTACCTCTAAAGTGCTCATCTGATAATTCATGATAAGCGGCAAATTAAGTTTTTCATCCGCTTCGTCAAGCTCCTTAGATGACTTATCCTTAAGTTTATAAAACTCTCCATCCGCTTTATACAGACCTTTCCACAAATCAGCTTCATCATCCGTCATAATAAACTGTGCCGTTTTAAACTCACTCTTTGTAAGTTTCTCAGGCACAATATGTTCAACACCGCTGTTCTGAATACCCACATCGATAATATCCGATGTGTAAGACGGAAGCGACAGATCACACCACGCCTGCACAAACAACAAAGCAATGATAATAATAACCGCTTTCCGGTAAGGAAGCATATTTTTAAATATTTTACCCATTTTTCTATCCTTTCTTTACTTTCTATCTCCTAATTCTTATAGACATTTGCGAAACTGTCATAATTTTAAATTGATTGTGGAGATATAACAAAGAATGTTAGCCGACATTTTTGTCACCGTCAGCACTTAGTCAGTGTCTTTTACTGACTTATGTACTGCTACGAGTGACAACATAGCGCAAGCGTGCCGGCGGTATTCTTTGCTATATCCACACAATCTTCACAGCCTGCAATCAGTTTCGCATCATATCTATTTCTTAATCTTTCTAATTTCAATCTCCTTTTTCGCAATATCATATATGTTATTCAGATATGCTACGAGTTGTGAAAGTTCATCCTCATCAAGTTTTGATAAAACTGCTTCTCCGAAATTATGCATCGTTTCTTTTACTTCCTGCATAACTTCTATTCCCCTGTCAGTCATCTCAACATAAGTATTTCTCCTGTCATTTTTATTTATTGTCCTTTCGACATATCCTTTGTCCTCAAGACCTCTGATAGTTCTCGATATTGCAGATGGAAGTACATTTGTCTTTTTAGCAAGTTCAGAAATAGTTATCTTTCCATCTTCGCTCTTATTTACAATATTGTTCATCGCCCAAAAATCAGCACCGCTGACATTTGGCATCATCTCACCAATCCTCAGTTTATGAAACTGATACATAGCCTTAAAAAGTTCCTCAAATTTATCATTCATCATCTCACCTCATCAAAAAAATAATAATGTTTACACCTGTAATGTAATCAGTTGGCAGCAAAAAACATCATTTAAAAACTTATCGTATTTAATATAATGTACTGCATAATATATAACCTTTTCAAAACTTAACATCGTTATATATTGTGTATGTGAAATAGTAACACCGTTAATTGCAAATGTCAACCACCAAATATCCATACACCACAACAACACCGAACTCAGCACTTTTACTTTATCTGTTTTAATGCTACAATTAACTTAATACTTTTAAACGGCACCGGCATACTGTATCACTGACTTACATTTAAATACACGACAATCTGTAATTTATATGTTGAATATCAATGACACAATAAACATATATTGAGGGGATGAAGGAGAATATATATGAGCACATACATGGAAAATATTTATAATAACAACGAAAATAATAATTTTCAAAGTACTTACGATTCGATAATCAATGAATTGATTAACTTAGAAAATCTTACACCAGACAAAAGCAGAGCAACATTCTTAGAGTCAATTTTCAAACAACTTTGCACTGTTACAAACAGCAGTGCAGCTTTTATTTTTGAATTATTTAACAAAAATATATATGAACTTAAATTTAAGTATTTGAAAAACGGCTATCATTTATCTGATACTCTGCCTGACATATTTTCGGCAGAAACAATCCCTGACTGGCACAGCCGTTTGTCCAAGCGTCAGATAATCATCGAAACAGATATTAAGGACAGTTCTACTGCCATGACTGATGAGAATAATAAACTTCTTAATGCCGGTATAAATTCTGTTATTGCATTTCCTATATCATATGCCGGAAACTTTCTCGGATATATCAGACTTGATGCACCTTCCTTTCCAATTTTGCCTTTCCACCTGATGCTTATGCGTACGATAGGTATGCATCTTGGCAGTATATGGCAAAATATAGATAAGGATTTTCTCCTTATGCAGCGTCAGGACATTATAAATGAAAATAAATCTGAGCTTGAAAAAGAAAAACAGTTTCTTGATGTTTTGTGCCGTGACTATACCTCCGTGTATTATGTCGATCTTGAAAAAAACACTCTGGAACTGCTCAAGCTTGACAGAATTGCAAATGCCGCTAATTTCATTCCGGTTGAAAATTCAAAACCGCTCGACTATACTGAAACAATTAAAATTTACGCTGAAAAATATATAGCATCTGAAAGTATTGATTTCTTTAAGAAAACAATGGATATACAAAATCTTAAAGATGAGCTAAAAAACAAAGAACGATTGGTATTCAGGTATCGAAGCGTACCAAATCTTTTAAGACAACAGTATTTTGAAACTGTTATAGTACGAATTTCACTAACTGTTTCAGACTACAAACTCTTACTCGGTTTCAGACATATTGATGACATTGTGGCGATTGAGCAGAAAAAACAGTTTGAACTTGAACAGGCACTTGCAGAAGCCAATCTTAAAAATGAAGTTATATCTGCACTAAGCCAGATATATTATACAATTTTTCTTATAGACTTGGAAAAAGATACATTTAAAGAAATATCCGGAAAAAGCGGCTCCCATAGACTTGCAGGAAAAACAGGCTGTGCATCCTATGAAATGAACAAATTGTGCAATGAATTTATTGTTCCCGAATACAAAGACAGACTGCTGCAGTTCTTTGATATATCGACACTTGCAAAACGCCTTGAAAATGAGGAAACCACAGCAACAGAGTACCTGACTACTGACAATAACTGGCACACTGCAAGATTTATAGTAAGAAAACGAAACGAAGCAAATACCGTAACGGATGTTTTATATGTCACACAGATAATAAGTGCGAGCAAACGCCGTGAACAAAGCTGGATTTCAATAGCTGAAGAAGCAAATAAAGCAAATGTTGCAAAAACAGAATTTATATCACAGATAGCACACGACATAAGAACACCGATGAATGCAATTATGGGATTTACAGATATAGCCGCAACGCATTTAACCGAACCTGACAAAGTAAAATACAGTCTTGAAAAAATTAAACTTTCAGGCAACTTTTTATTAGAGCTTGTCAATGAAGTTCTCGATATTTCAAAAATAGAAAACGGACAGATGAAAATTACACCAAAGGAAATAAATATCTGTGAAATTTTTGATGAATTTCCTCCATTATTGGAACAGATAAAACTTGGTAAAGACCTTGACATCAAATGTTTTAAACATGATATTTTATATAGTGAATTATTTGCCGACCCACTCCGTATCAAGCAGATATACACAAATATACTATCTAATGCCATAAAATACACTCCTGACGGAGGAAGTATTGTTTTTGAAATGTATCAACAAGAAATACCAGGCAGCAAAAACATACGGCTTATCGCTAAAGTAAGTGACACCGGCATCGGTATGTCAAAAGAATATATTGAAAATATGTATTCAAAATTCACGCGTGAAACTGATTCAAGAATAAATAAAGTTCCCGGATATGGGCTTGGTCTGTCGATTGTTAAATATCTCACTGATATTATGAACGGCAGCATAGATGTTCAGAGCGAACTCGGCAAAGGAACTACTTTCATCGTAACATTGGAACTTCCATATCTTAAGGAGCGTTCAAAAAATGCCACTGAAACTTTGACAATAGAATATTATTCAAAAATCTGCTCCGGAATGAACCTGCTTATAGCGGAAGACAATGAATTAAATTACGAAGTCATATCTGAACTTTTGAAAATGCATGGCATAACCTGTGAACACGCCTCCGACGGTTCTATATGTGTTGAAATGCTTAAAAATTCTAAAAAGCATACCTATGATGCGATACTTATGGATATGCAAATGCCCGTAATGAACGGACTTTACGCAACAACCGCCATAAGAAACATGAATAGTTCCGAAGCTCATACCATTCCTATCATAGCAATGACTGCAAATGCCTTTAAAGAAGATATTGAAAAATGTCTTAACGCCGGCATGAACAAGTATTTATCAAAGCCTGTTGATATTTTCAAACTTTTAAAAGTACTGTCAGAATTTAGAAATTAGAAAATAAGTCCCCACTCACCACTTCTATTGCATAGACCAATAAGTGGTGGGTGGGGAACTATTAAAATAAAACTTTTACCTGATTTTATTTTCCATCTTTATCGTCAGTATCCTCAAAATATCCACTCGGCATATTCTGTGGATGAACCGTTTTTACCGATGATACTTCAGCATTATCCGTATTGTCAAAATCATCCGTATCATTTGAATATACAGATTTATTATCCTGATTTTGTGGCTGCGTATTTACTTTTTCATATGGATTTTGGTTCTGTGGCTGCACATTTACCTCTCCATATGGATTTGAACTCTGCGGCTGTACATTCACTTCTCCGTATGGATTTGGACTTTGTGACTGTGCATTTACTTTTTCGTATGGATTTGAACTCTGTAGCTGTACATTCACTTCTCCGTATGGATTTGGACTTTGTGGCTGTGCATTTACCTCTCCGTGTGAATTTGGGTTCTGTGGCTGTGCCACAGCCTGCACATTTGCATCAACCATGTTTCTGTAATGTATATCCGCATGAGTGTAAACCTTTTTCTCATGATAATATACAACATTTGTATCACTTAAAATATCGTGAAGTCCTCTTTTTTTCTTGTCAATAGCAATCATGATATATCCTATCGAGAGTATAAGTGCAGACAAAAATCTTCCTACTGTCTCTCTGAATGTCACTTCAAAAAATGTCATTTTTCTATCTTCGGCACTCACCACTCTTATCTGAAAAAGTTTCTTTCCAAGCGTTGAACCCGTAAAATATGTGAGCAGGACAAAGTATGCCGCCTGCATAATGTAAAACAATATATCTTTGATAGAATATTGAAAGATAAAATCCTTTACTAAAAAGTTATCGGGACTTGAAATCGTTGTGACCCATACGGGAATCCTGACGATAAGCATAGCCGCCCAGACAATTACAGTATCAACTATATATGCTGCAAGACGAACAAAAAAGCCTGCATATATACGATTATCCGGTCTATTTTGCATAATATTTAAGCACCCCATTTCCATTGTTTTGAACAATGTCCTCTGCAAGATCAATTTCTGACTTAGGAACAATGTCTTTTACTGCACCAAATATACTGCTAAACATTCCTGATAATGAATCCTTTTCAGGTGTATAATAAGTTATGTCCTCCGAAAATCCTGCTTCTTTTGCAAATGCTTTCTTTTCGTCTTTGAGAGAGCCAACCTCATCCACAAGATTTATTTCCTTTGCCTGCTTTGCTGAATAGATACGACCATCTGCTATTTTCTTTACTGCCGACTTATCTATCTTTCTGCCATCAGCAACAATTCCCACAAACTGGTCATAAGCTTCATCTACAAGTGACTGTAAGATACCTCTCTGTTCTTTTGTAAGCTCAAGTCCCTGAGAACCCATGGCTTTATTTTTACCGCTTGTTATATCAATCTCTTTTATACCAAGTTTGTCATAAAGTTTCTTGCAATTTGTAAGTGAAACTATAACGCCGATAGAACCCGTCCAGCAATTCCTGTTTGCATAAATCTTATCTGCTGCCATTGAGATATAATATCCGCCTGAGCAAGCCTGTGATGCAAAATATGCCCATATCGGTCTTTTTGTCTTTTCTTTATATTCCATAAGTTTAAGATACATCTCATCACTCTCATAAACAGCTCCTCCCGGACTGTCCACATAAAGAAGTATTCCCTTATTTTTATCTGACTTTTCCATCTTTTCAATATATTTTAAATAAAAGTCATGATTGTATGTGCTGTCTGATGTAAGACTGTTAGATGAAGAAGCTCCGATTTCCCCCTCAATATTTATGACACCGACAAAATCTTTATTCGGAAGCTCTATATTTGAATCTCCCGAAACTGACGAAAACATATCTTTCACTATACTGCTTGTTTCTGTTTTGTTTTGCTTAATAAGTTTTGAACCTATCACATTTGATGCAACACCTGTGATTCCAACCGCTATTATCACAACTCCGGTAATCACGATGCCGACAATTTGTTTTGTTTTCATAAAATTTTCCTTTCCCTACTAATCTGCAATATGCACTTTCATGCATTTATTGTATGCAACATGGATAATTTTACCACAATGAAGCTATTCGGTCAAAAAATATAAAATTAATTACACTGTAGTCCTGCAAAATCCGGTTATTTTGTTTAACCGGCAGTTAATATTAAAATTTAAAAAACGGCATCATACTACATTATGTGCTTTTTCCTATACATTTAAAAAAATCCCCCGTTACTGCTATCGCAGTAAAACGGGGGATGATTTGTAACATTCTCTTTTGCACATTTTGAAGTCTTTATTAAAACCCTTAATATATGCAATTTAGAGTGTAACAGTTCAGCTATAAAAATATAATCGGTAATATCGGAGCTTGCTCATTCTATAATAATTTGCTATTACTCATTATAATGAACCTGCCGGCACTCATATAGACTCACAATTAGTCAGCATCCGTAACCTCAACTTTAACTTTGTCAAGATGCCAGATTTCTTTTGCATACTCCTCAATAGTTCTATCTGATGAGAATTTACCGCTCTTTGCTGTATTTAACATAGCTGAACGAGCCCACTTCTTCTCATCCTTGTAAGCTGCTTCAACTCTTTCCTGAGCTTCTGCATATGATCTGAAATCTTTAAGGATAAAGTACATATCAGGTCTGCCGCCCTGTCCGTCAAGAAGTGAATTGTAAATATCTCTAAACTCTTCAAAATTGCCCTGTGAGTATGTCCCGTCTACAAGCTGTGTAAGAACGGCACGGATATCTGCATCCGAATTGTATATATCTCTTGGATTGTACTGTCCGTTGTGCTCATATGCGATTACCTCATCTGATGAAAGACCGAAGATAAATGCATTTTCCTCGCCAACTTCGTCAACTATCTCAACATTTGCACCGTCCATCGTACCAAGTGTGAGTGCACCGTTTAACATAAACTTCATGTTTCCTGTTCCTGATGCTTCTTTACTTGCTGTTGAAATCTGCTCTGAAACATCTGCTGCCGCAAAGATAATCTCGGCATTTGATACTCTGTAGTTCTCAATAAATACAACCTTAATCTTTCCATTAATTGAAGCATCATTATTGATAACATCACCAACGCTGTTGATAAGCTTAATGATTGATTTTGCTCTCATATATCCTGCCGATGCCTTTGCACCGAATATAAATGTTCTAGGATAGAAGTCCATTCCCGGATTCTGTTTTAATTTATTGTAAAGGTACATTACATGAAGAATATTTAAAAGCTGACGCTTATACTCATGTAAACGCTTTACCTGCACATCAAAGATAGAACGAGGATCTACTTCGATTCCATTATGCTCTTTGATATATTTTGCGAGTCTTACTTTATTCTTATACTTGATATTCATAAACTCTTTCTGGCTGAGTTCATCATCAGCATAAACAGAAAGTTCATTGATATGTTTAAGATTTGTAATCCAGTCATCACCAATCTTATCTGTAATCCACTGTGCAAGCAACGGATTTCCATGAAGTAAAAATTTTCTCTGCGTGATACCATTTGTCTTATTGTTGAACTTCTCAGGCATCATCTCATAGAAATCTTTAAGTTCCTGATGTTTAAGAATCTCAGTATGTAGTTTAGCAACACCATTAACAGAAAAACCTGCTGCTATTGCAAGATGTGCCATCTTAACCTGACCGTCATAAATGATAGCCATTTTCTCAACCTTGCTGTTATCATCAGGATATGCAGCCTGAATCTGAAGTACAAATCTTCTGTTTATTTCTTCAATAATCTGATAAATTCTTGGAAGAAGTCTTGAGAACAGCTCTAAAGGCCATTTTTCAAGTGCTTCTGACATGATTGTATGGTTTGTGTATGCACATGACTTTGTGGTAACATCCCATGCTTCATCCCATGAAAGATTATACTCATCCATAAGGATACGCATAAGCTCTGCAACAGTAACTGTAGGATGTGTATCATTTAACTGGAATACGACTTTTTCATGAATTTTACGAATATCATCATGCTTTTCCATATATTTCATAACTGCACGCTGAATACTTGCAGATACAAAGAAATACTGCTGCTTTAATCTAAGCTCTTTACCTGCCATATGGTTATCATTTGGATAAAGTACCTCGCAGATAGTTCTTGCAAGATTTTCCTGCTCAACTGCTTTCTGATAATCCCCCTTATCAAATGAGTCAAGATTGAATGTATCAATAGGCTCTGCATCCCAAATTCTCAATGTATTTACAACATTATTATTGTAGCCAACGATTGGAAGATCATAAGGAACGGCTCTTACTGACTGATAATTCTCCTGAACAAACTTATCCCTGCCGCACTCATCCTTGCGGATAGCAACATAACCGCCAAACTTAACCTCGACTGCATACTCAGGTCTTTTAATTTCAAATGGATTTCCATATTTGAGCCAGTCATCCGGCTTTTCAAGCTGATAACCATTTTCAATAACCTGCTTAAACATTCCATACTTATAACGGATACCACATCCATATGCCGGATATCCAAGTGTTGACAACGAGTCAAGGAAACAAGCTGCAAGTCTTCCAAGACCACCATTTCCAAGTGCAGCATCCGGCTCCTGATCCTCGATCACATCAAGATCCATACCAAGTTCTTCGATAGCATCTTTTATTGCCTGATTTCCTTTTAAGTTAATGATAATGTTTCCTAAAGCTCTACCTGTAAGGAACTCCATTGACAAATAATAAACTGTCTTAACATCCTGTTCCTCATAAGTTCTGTGTGTAGCCATCCACTGATCTACGATAAAATCCTTAACTGCATATGCTACAGCCTGAAACTTCTGCTGATCATCAGCTTCATTGATAGATTTTCTAAATAAAACTTTTAAATAATCCTCGACTTCCTTTTTAAACTCTACCTTGTTCAATTCTTTCATACTATTTACTATCCTCCTGCTTTTACTTCCACAGCCAACTATGTCTGATATTTACTATTATAAACCACAGTCCTCTAAAAATCAACGAAAGCAATTACAACATATAATATCTTTCTGACGCTGATTTTTGATAATTTTTTCGGTTCTTTGTACCTTATTTCCTTAAAAATATACATAAAAAGCATTTTTTATTCATAATATTTTACTAATATAATAAAGTGAGGCAGCCCTATGTTCAATCGAAACAAAACCTCATTTCACCGAATTCAAGTTTATATTTTTCTCCTATCA
>UMFS01035250.1_pt1 | contig 19951 bp, 30 predicted proteins | sample 1965071 | NCBI WGS metagenome assembly UMFS01 (sample SAMEA4836052, study PRJEB28245) | human gut metagenome | biome: gut microbiome; material: fecal sample | place: Denmark | collected 2008
AGAATATTTTATGCCGACGGAAGACAAGACACCCGCGCAAACTCCACAGTTTGGGGCGCAGGTCAAAGGACAAATGCCCAGTGGAAACACGGGAAAAACGATTGAAAGTATTTGGGGCCTTCCGTCTAAATAGGAGGTTAAAAAATGGCATTTACTCAGCAATCATTAAACTACGCAACAGAATATTCAGAAGCAATGGCGAACGCTTACCCTTACTGGTCGCACTTTTCAGATTTGTACGGAAGCCCTAACAGCGCAACCTATAAACATGTATCAGGTAATGCGGTAGCGGTACAAAGCATGACTGTAAGCGGAGCCAAAGCGGTTGACCGAGATAATCTTTCAGGAAACTTTACAAGGAATTTCAACACCAAAGAGCAAGTTTTAACAATGCGCATGGATAGAGAGTGGGACACCCTTGTTGACCCTATGGACATGCAGGAAGACCCAATTGTGAACATTGCAAATATTACAAAAACTTTTAATGAATTTCAAAAAGTTCCCGAGATGGATGCATACGCGGCATCTACATTATTCAAAGCATCAAGTGATTTTGGCAGTATCGATACGACAGCATTGACCGCTGATAATATCTTATCACAGTGGGATACATACCTAGCTTATATGGTAAATCAGCGAGTGCCCAGAGATAGAATCAGAGCAAAAATGCGTCCTGATACATACAAGCTACTTAAAGAGGCTGCCGGAATTACGCGTTTTGTTGAAGCTGATACAGGCATTAGAAACATTGACCGAAATGTCGGAAAATTGGACGGCGTTTCTATCATGGAAGTACCTGACGATTTAATGATGACTGCATACGATTTTACCGAAGGTTGGGTTGCGGATACATCTGCAAAACAAATCAACATGCTTTTATTTGACCCAATCGCAATTGCGGCACCCGTTGTCTATGAAACATCAATGATGACAGCTCCGACAGCACAATCAAAAGGCAAATGGCTTTATTACGAGAGATACTATTATGATGTTTTTGCTCTAAATCAAAGATTGCCTGGCATTTTTGCACATGTAGCTGCTGAACAAACAATCGGTGCTCTCACAATCACTACCACAGCTGGAGCAGACAGTACACATACAATTCTTCACATTCCTGAACAGGCTCCATTCGGTATGGCTTATGTAGCAAAATCCGACACTGGCGCAACATCTGTGAACTATGGTGATGCTTTAACATCTGGGTGGACAGAAGTGACAGACGGCTCAAGCTTTACAACTGCAAGCGGTCAAACAGTAACTGTTGCACTTGTAAACAAAACAAAAGGCAATATTGCTACTGCTGTAGGTTCTGCTGCCGCAGTAGTTGGGTCTTAATATGGCATACGTTACATATGACCAGTATGTAAAAGAGTATGGAAAATCACCCATTACTGAGGATGAATTCCCCATTTATGCCGAGTGTGCCTCTACCCTGATTGACAGTATCACGCAATATCGAATCGTAAAGGCTGGAGGAATTGGGACGTTTCCAAAATGGATTCAGGAAATCGTACAAAAGGCGTGTGCTGCACAAGTAATGTATTTCACTCAAGTGGGACTTGAAACAGCTTTGACGGGACAAGCAGGGCAATCGTTTACTGTAGGAAAGGTTTCTGTATCTGGAGGTGCTTTATCAAGCACAGGACAGAAAGCAGGAAACCTTATGGTAAGCCCTTTAACCGCAGTGCTTTTAGAGCAAACTCCACTACTGGAAAGAGGTGTACAAGTATGCTCAGACCGATACCTCAATCCCTTTTGGGGGATATGATGACGCTAAAAGTTTGTATTGGGATGGATGTGTGGCAAAAGCCAAGCTGGCAAGACTATACCGTGCAAAATGTTCATATCCAGAACACAAACGAAGTCAAAAAAACAAAAGAAAATACCGAGGTTGTGCTGCGTTCAATTCTTTTTATTGATAGCAGAAGGTCAACACCTTCACTGGATTATGATTCCCTAGCAGAGCAATCCCAGAAAGCGGGGAAACCGCTACGGTGCGTAGTTTTCAACTCTCGGGGGCAAAAGTATGGAGAATACGAAGTACTAACAGTTGACCCTGTACCGGACGTACCTGCAACGCGAATCCATCATATTGAATTGGGGTTGGTGTAATGGCAAATGTAAAAATCAAACGTAATCTTGGTGCGATAACTGCAAAAATCAATGCGGGAGCACAGTCAATGAAAGTAGCTGTGACGGAATCCGTTATCGAGTATGGAAACATTTTTGTGCGACAAGACCAAGGAGAGTTGAAAGACAGCGCATTGAAAGCCAGCCAGCCACAAAAAGGTCTTGCAATTTGGGAAAAAGAAGATTTTGCCAGAAAGCTGTATTATACAGGAACACCGTCCAAAGATGAAAACTCCAACGCTTCTCTCATGTGGGCTGAAAAAGGTGTAAACACCTATAAAAAAGAGCTGGATAAAGTGGCTCAAAACGCTTTTGAGAAAGGACTTGGTAAACAGTGAGTGCATATGACGATGTTTTACTGGCAGTAGTAAATCTGGCGCAAGAAACACAACCATACTCAACCATAGCTATTGGCAGTATGCCCCCTGAAAATGGAATCTCGATGGCGTATTCAAGCGGTTCTCTTGAGACTTATCTGAATAAAAAAGCCGCAGTTACAATGTCGGTAGTCCTAAATGGAAAACATGATAATCAACAAACTGTTCTGGACACACTGGGAAAAATCCATACTTATTTGAACATGCGGAACACGTATCCGCAGGCAAATAATTTTCAAATAGTAAACATTTTGACAACTTCCCCACCTTCCTATTTAGGGCGGGAAGAAAATAGGCAGTGGCTGTATGGGTCGTCACTGGCTATACGATTTTATCTGAAAGGAGACTAAAGCATGGCTGGAAATCTTTTTACTGTCTATGGGATTGAGGCGAGCATTCTAACGGCTTCGAAACCATCCGAAACGTATTCACCTTTGTGCAATGGTATTGATAACCTCGCGGAAGCATTGAACGAAGTCGTACAACAATACTTTTTTCTTTGTGACAAAGGATTTGCACGTAACCACGTAACAGGTATGGCCCCGTCTTATACCTTGACAGGCCGCCGAATTATGGGAGATACCGCACAAGATTTTATTTTCACAAAAAAGTATGGTCTTGGAGCGGACAGGCAAACAACTTTTAAGTTGTCGTTTAATAACGGAACGGCTACTCAAACAATCACATGTCCATGTACGATTTGCAACATTCAGGAATTCTCAGGGGCATCAACAGACGACAGTGCGATTTCATTTGAAATTCGTTTTGATGGAAAACCCTCCATTAGTAGTGGAGATTAAAGGAAAAATGGAGGCTGGGGGATACTTCCAGCCTTTTTTATTAGGAGGATATATGTACACGATTGAAAAAAGCAGAACCTTTGATGACGAACTGAAAATCACAGATGAGAACAGGGAGCTTTTACTTAATATTCATCTTGAAATAAATCCTAGCTTGATACCTCAGTATCGCACACTATCGCTTCGACTGGCTGAATTACAAAAGCAACCCCAACAGGATGTAACCGCAATTGGAGCATGCATCGTTGATATTATGGGGCTTTTACTTGGAAAAACCAATACAGAAAAAATTATCTCATTTTATGAAAACAATTACACCCAAATGCTTTACGACATTTTTCCTTACATACAGCAGGTCATCGTACCGGAAATCAAAAAATTAGCAAAAGACAGAAAGAAAATGTTTTCTAAAAAATGGCGCTAAGTTTCACTAATTCACCCCCAAAATATCTTTATTTTGAAGGGCGAAAAATCAGGATAAAGCCGTATATAAGGAATGTTCTTTTTTGTCTTGAAGTTTTAAACGATTCCGTTTTGTCAAATGCCGACAAAATGGATTTATGTATAAAAGTTCTGGTTAGTCATTGGCACAGCTGCATACCAAAAAAAGAAAAGCTTTTGGAAGAAATCTTCAAATTTTTACAAGGGGACAGCCAAAAAGAAGAGAGACAGAAAGTTTTTGATTTTGAGCAGGATGCAGCTTTAATTTACGCAGGTTTTTTACAGGCTTATGGGATAGATTTGCACAAGAGAAAGTGGAGACGTATGCATTGGCATACTTTTATGGCTCTTTTTTCTGGTTTGCCGGAAGAAACTCGAATCATGCAAATTATCAGTATAAGGGCAAAGCCACTACCAAAACCAACAAAATACAATGCGGAAGAACGCCAGCAGCTTATGAGATTAAAAGCTATTTACAGGCTTGAAATTTCGGAAGAAGAAAGAGAGCGTCAGCTTGCCACAGGACTATGGAAACTCGCAGAAATGCTACAAAGTATGGCAAAGAAAGGGAGAGAATAAGTGGCAGAAGGACAAGTTACATATGAAATCAGGGCAGACGACTCCAAAGTATCAAAAGACCTTGATAAGGCTGAAAAAAAGATGGAATCAGAGCTTTCAAGCGGCAGCAAGAAAGCAGGAGAAGCTATTGACAAAAACATAGGTTCGGCAACCGCAAATGTTGAAAAGAAATCATCTAAAATGTCAACCACTGTCAAGGATTCTTTGGGTAATATTGCTTCGGATATATCTACAACTGTGGTGAATTCAACCGGACAACTGGGAACGGCTGTGTCAGGAATGACAAGCACGATTTCATCCGCAGGGCTTACCGGTGCGGCAGCATTTGCAGGGATAGGAACGGCAGCGGTTGCAGTTGGTGGAATGGCAATTAATGTAGCTGCTGACCTCGATTCTGCTATGGCTCAGTTTGCTGCCTCCACGGGGAAAAGTGGAGAAGCATTGGGAGACTATGAAGGAACACTGAAAGATATTTATGCAGGGGGCTACGGAGAATCTTTTACAGATATATCTGATGCAATGGCAATGGTAACCCAGCAAATGGGTGACCTCGACCAAGCCAGCTTGCAAAATATTACTGAATCAGCATTTTTGCTCAGAGACACGTTTGGTTATGACATCAATGAATCTGTAAGAGCTGCAAGTACCATGATGACCCAATTTGGAATTGATGGCGATACCGCAATGGCCCTTATTGCTAAAGGGGCACAAAATGGATTGGACTACTCAGGAGAGTTACTAGACAGTATCAGCGAGTACTCCGTACAATTTGCAAAAGTTGGGCTTGATGCTGATGATATGTTTAAAATTATGCAAAAAGGAGCCGAAACGGGAGCCTTCAATCTTGACAAAGTCGGCGATGCCATAAAAGAAATGTCGATTCGTGTTGTCGACGGCTCAAATACAACGAAACAAGGATTTGAGCTAATAGGTCTAAACGCTGATGAAATGTCTGCCAAATTTGCTGCGGGTGGAGAAAGTGCGAAAGAGGCGTTTAATCAGACAATAGATGCCTTAGCGGCAATGGAAGACCCTTTGGAACAAAATGCAGCGGGTGTAGACCTATTTGGTACTATGTGGGAAGATTTAGGCCCCGAAGTGGTGACACAGCTTGCGGATATTGAGGATGGAGCATACGCGACATCGGAATCACTGGAGGAAATGAAAGACCAGAAGATGGACGGATTGAACGCAACTTTAGACCAACTAAAGCGTTCTCTGGAACTTCTGATTGAACCTCTTGGAAACATGTTGATTCCTCTGCTTACACAGCTAACGGATTTAATTTTGCCTCTATTAACAACAGTATTGGAACCGATAATGACGTTGTTAACCAATATTTTATCGTTAGCATTGCAACCTATAATGGATTTGTTAAACATCGTTCTTCCGATGCTAACACAGCTACTTGAGGCCATACTTGCACCTTTACAGGATATATTAACAACAATTTTGCAGCCATTACTCGACTTAATAAATATGGCGATTCAACCCATTATTGACTTACTTCAAGGAGTATTGATGCCAATTATTGATAAGCTAATGCCAATTATACAGAAGCTGGCAGATATGTTTTCTGCTACTCTGGGCAATGCAATCAAGGGCGTGAAAGACTTACTTGACCCATTGATTGGGGCGTTTCGTGGTGTCCTTGACTTTATCACGGGAGTTTTTACAGGAGACTGGGAAAAAGCATGGAACGGGATTGTAAACTTATTCAAAAATGCACTCAATATTTTGCCGGCAGCTTTTGAGTGGATAGTGAACGCCATCGTCGATATTATAAACGGTATTACAGGCGGTATTTCCAGTGCGTGGACATGGGCTGGATTGCCGGCAATCCCAAAAATTCCACATGCTCAAATCCCACGATTTAAGGCCGGTATTGATTTTGTACCAAATGATTTTTTCCCCGCGTTTCTTGATGCAGGGGAACGCGTACTTACAAGAGAGGAAAACGCGAGATTTAACGCCTTGGGAGGATTAACCGGACTTGAACAGTCTATGACTAGAAATCTTGCGTACAATGTGGGAGTAAATCAAGCTCCAATAACCATTGTCGTGGAATCCCCCGTTTCACTTGATGGAAAGACTATCTCAAAAAACAGTACAAAGCATCAATATGTAAATACGGCGGTGAAACGATACAAATGATAAAGCTATATATAAACGGAGAATTGCGTGAGGACGTTTGGATTCAGGCGGGGGGAACACTAGAGCAAACAGAGGAGCACACAACGGAATCCAATATATCAGTTAGAGTTCCAATCGTTTCCGATAATCTGGCAGTATATGACTATGTACAGATTTACGATGAGGACACAATTATTTTTGCAGGAAATATTTTGTCTTTAAACCAACAGATGTTAGACAGTGGATATACAGGGCTTGATTTTAGAGTGTATGACCTTGTTATGGCATGTAACGCCGATTTAGTCGCAAACATTCTCGTTGACATGTCTTTTCCGGCAGGCGCAACAGTAACTCAAATTTTAAAAGGTAATCATAATGGAGACGCATGGTACAACGAAAGTTTGGGAGAATTTGCCGGGGTTATCGACACAAGAATTGTACCGGAGGGCTGTACTGTTGGCGCGGTGGCCAACTATAACACCACGGCCTTAGAAAGTACATCTTATGTGTGGGGGGAAACTGTAAAGGAACTTCTTGACAACCTTGCGGAACTCACCCTTTCATACTGGGAAATTACAAACGAAAAAGTTTTCAATTTTCAACCTAAAAGCTCGTCATCAATGGCACCAATAGAACTAACAGAAGAAAGTGAAATTTTTTCCTTAGAGGTGGAAAATGACAGCCTGGCAACATATTCCGCTGTGCGAGTGGTTGGAGGGGAAGGAAAGCTTGCGCCTCGTTATTTCAGTTACCCTTCAGAAGAATTCTATAGGACAGATGCTAAAACCCTCACCACGCCCCATAAACTAGCATCGGTTGACCGAGTAAGCGTTACAGGGGCATCAGGCTGGGTTAAAGTGGGATTCAACGGAATTCATGATAATAACAATGATTATCCTGTATTGATGTCTTACGGGGGGGATACCCTAACAATCAAAGATGATTTCCCTTACACATTTCAATCAAGCAATGGTGAGCTTTACGATGTTGTGCTTATAAACAAGATTACATCAAGAGCAGTTTCAACAGAAGCGCAGGAACGAATCAAAAAGAAACGCGGCGGTACAGGAATTATTGAGTATCTCTTAGAAGATGAAACCATAAGCAATTACAATGATGCATCGCTCAACGCTTCTCGTTTTTTAGATACTCATAAAAACAACATACAAACGATAAAGTTCTCAACGTTCGAAAAAGGATTTGCGGTAGGACAACGTATAACTGGAAACGTTCCATATTATAAAATTTTAGGGAATTACTATGTGGGAGCCGTTGTGGTTAACTTTATTCTTGATGATACCGAAAAATTAATTGCACAATACGACATTGAGTGTACATCATCAGTATACAGAGACAACTACAAAACCTTGTTCTATTTACCTCAAACGCTGTCTTTTGAAATTGGAGAAGGTACCGGGAATATAAACGGATTCTCATACAAGACTGAGGTAGATATCATTATCACACTCAACACTCGTGTCAGCCATATACCAAAGTGGCAGGATGTAGACGGTGACCAATGGAGCACCATTAACAACATTACATGGATAGATTTTTACAACTTCACAGAGGGGGTTACGCTTATGGGAAACTATTCAACGGAAGAGATCAGAAGTGTTTTTGCAAAGTTTGCGCAGGGGGATTTTTTAGATAGCGCAACACCTGATGAGGTAAAAAAAGCTGCATGGTCACTGACAATGGATAACAACTTGATAGCGAATTCAAAAGGGGAAGAGTATGCGTTTACACAGCCTCAAAGTACAACGCCTGTAACTGGAACTGAATTTACTACAACGTATTATTTTTCGGAAAATGAAGCAAAATTCATGATTTCGAAACTGTTGGTAGCTGGAAGCTCTTTGGGGGAACCTAACGTCATAGAAATTCCGGTTGACATTGATAAAAGCCCAAACAATCCACAAGGTCAGTATGCAATGACAATCGGAATCACTGTAGATTTTCAGTAAAGGAGGGAAAATATGTCTTACTCATCAGAAACGCCTGTTTTTGGTCTGCCACAATGGCAAATGTCTGATATCATCTCTATGCTTGATTTTAATAATGCATTTTTAAACATAGATAATAAAGCAGTACCAAAAACCAGGAAAGTGAACGGAAAAGCTTTGTCAACAGATATATCCCTTTCATCATCCGATGTTGGAGCGGTACCAACGACAAGAACGGTAAATAATAAAGCTTTATCAACAGATATATCTCTTACTGCGTCTGATGTAGGTGCAGTTCCTACATCAAGAACAGTGAATGGAAAACCGCTGTCTGAAAACATTACGCTAACTTATAGCGATGTCGGAGCAGTATCAGATACAACAACAATTAATGGCCAACCGCTCGAAGGGAATGTTGTTATAAATGTTGAATCAAACTTTTTGGCTGCATATCCAGTGGGTGCGCTCTTTTTCACAACTATATCCACAAACCCCGGCACACTTTATGGTGGCACATGGGCAGCGTGGGGAGGCGGTCGCGTCCCTGTAGGGGTAAATACCGCTGACAGCGACTTTAATACAGTAGAAAAAACAGGCGGCAAGAAAACAGAAAGACACGAGTTCAAGGTTGGATATAAAGGTTACTTCGGTGCTACTGTGGGTGATGATGAAAATATGGTACAAGCATATAGGTACTCTACATCAAGTTATGGTACCTATGCGTATGAAGGAAGTCCTCAAGCAAAAGCGAATGCTGGGCTACAAGCAGCATCAAACACCATTTCGGTAGCACAGGCTTCATCAACAGGTGATACAAGTGCGACAAGTATTGTACAGCCATACATTACGTGTTACATATGGAAAAGAACAACATAAGGAGGAAAGAACATGGCACTGGAAAAAGAACTTATCAACGGAAAAGGTGTGAAAACCACATATCATCGTATAGATAGTATCTCTATGGTAGACGGTATTGAAGTAACGGTAAAAAGTTATACAGATGAAAGTTACAGACAGCAGGAAAAAGAAAGAGAATACCTGATTGAAAGGCAGAAAGAAGTCAAAGAGCAGCTGGAAGCGGAAATGGCAAAAACGGGAGAGGAGTACAGCAAAGAAAAAGTAATTGCGTTGACAGAAGAAAATAACGAGATTGGTTTTCCTGTTCCTCTTGATTTATCCATTTTTGTATATACCTTTCAATATCCTCTCGACAAAGAAACAGCAGTCAGTTATGAATCTATGTATGAAAAGTTAAAGCAAGAGCCTATGTTTGAAGGTGCGATAGATGTAGCAGAGGGAGGAGAATAAAAATGTCAAATAGCAACTTAGTAACATACACAAAATTATCACCAAATATGAACGCGCCGCGTAATCAGCCAATATCAAAAATTACCATTCATCATATGGCTGGTACTCTTAGTGTTGAGCAGTGCGGAGAACTTTTTGCAAACGCAAGCAGGGAAGCAAGCGCGAACTACGGCATTGACAGCAATGGAAACGTGGGGCTATACGTAGATGAAGCCAATCGCTCTTGGGCGAGTGCTTCACCGTGGAACGATAACAGAGCGGTGACAATCGAGGTAGCAAATGACGAAATTGGAGGAGGTTGGCACGTAAGTGATGCTGCTTTTAACAAACTCATCGACCTATGTGCAGATATCTGCCAAAGAAACAATTTCCGCTTGTCTTTTGACGGCACACAAAATGGCAGCTTGACAATGCATAAAATGTTTACAGCTACAGCATGTCCCGGTCCGTATCTTGAAGGGCGCTTTCCTGAAATCGTAGAGCTTGTAAATGCTCGCTTAGACGGTGGACAAGCAACACCTGCACCACAACCGCCAGCTCAAACCGCAGAAATCAACGCATACTATCGAGTACGTACACAGGCGCATGGCTGGCTTCCAGAGGTGAAAAACAATGATGACTTTGCTGGCTTTCAAGGCTCACCGATAACTGATGTTGCAATCAGAGTCGATAAAGGCAGTGTAAAGTACCGTGTACACGTACTAGGTGAGGGTTGGCTTCCATACGTGACAGGCTGCAACATCAACGACTACCAAAATGGATTTGCGGGCGAAGGAAAAGTAATAGATGCTGTTGAAATTTACTTTTTCACCCCCGGTGACATCAGACCATATAAGAGAGCAAAGTATATGGTAAACGCATACTCTTGGCAATACGACAACGAGAAAGGTCAAGGACAAGACGGGTATGCGGGCGTTTTGGGCGTACCTATCACAGAGCTTAGACTATGTATTGAATAAGAGGTAGCTATGAGTATAAACCTAGATATTATTTTATACATATGTGGGGTTATCACCTCAACATCGGCGGCGGTGGCTATCGTCATCAAGCTGATAAATAAAAAGATAACAAAAACAATTGAAAACAACAAAATGTTTAAAAATGTCAATGCCGCTTTGGTATCACAGATACGCTATCAGATAGATACGGCTTTAAGACGAGCGAAAGCAGAAGGACACGTCAGCAACTACTCGATGTCCGCTTTAGAATCGCTTTTTGAAGTTTATAAGGCTATGGGCGGCAACGGCTTTGTTGAAAGCGAAATGGAAGAAATACGAAAGATAAATCAAAATGGAGGGAAATGACATGGACTTTTTAGAGTATATTAAACCGGAATTGTTAATTTTGGTACCTGTTTTGTATGTCATCGGTATGGCTATCAAGAAAACATCTCTTATCGCAGATAAGCTAATACCTCTTGCAGTAGGTGCAGCAGGTATTCTACTATCTATCATCTATGTACTGGCTACCAGTGACCTAGGTAGTCCGCAAGCTGTAGCTATGGCTATCTTTACAGCATTGACACAGGGCGTACTGGTAAGCGGTGCAAGCGTGTATGCAAATCAGATTTTTAAACAGTTTAAAGGCGATAGCTCAAAAGATAGTGATACAGACACAGAACAAAAATAAGCAAAAGCCTTGAAAAAAGCAGACATTTCGGTTATACTAATAATGATGAGATATCAGTAGGACGGGTTAACCGACTGCTAAAGTCCTCTCTTGCTTAGTGCAGGGGAGGACTTTTTTATTTTTACAAATTATTTTTTAAAAAGTTTCCCTTTTTAAGGAAATTTTTGCTACATTTTTACGGTATAGTGAAGGATTTTTTTCGCTAAAATCAAGAAAATTTCGGTTAAAGTATGTACAAACGTGGAATGCTAATGGTATAATGCGAAGAAAGGAGGGAATAAAAATGGAAAAAGTAATGGATGTTGCTAACTGGTTTTTAAGTCAAAGTTCTATGACACACAAAAAATTGCAAAAACTATGTTACTATGCCCAAGCTTGGCATTGTGCCCTTCATAATGGCAAACCTTTATTTTCCGAACCGATAGAAGCGTGGGTTCATGGCCCGGTTATAAGAGATTTATACGCATGCTTTGCAGGTTACGGATGGGATGAAATACCTCAAAAGAGTAGCGAAACAAATTTTTCTGGGAAGGTTTTAGAAGTTTTAGAGGCGGTTTACAATACTTATGGCGATTTTAACGGAGACCAACTTGAGTATATGACGCATCAAGAAACGCCTTGGCTTTTAGCTCGTGGTGATTTAAAACCTTGGGAGCCTTGTACAGAGCAAATTACCGTACAATCAATGCAAGAGTATTACTCCAGAAGATATGCCGAAAGCCAAAACGATTAAAAAGCTCCCAATACGCGATGAGGTAAAACGAACCCATGTATCTAAAACATTACCTTTCAAGCCTATTCCTGAATCTAAAAGTTTCACTTTTTCGTTCGCTTTACTAGACAGAAATCATAAGCTTTTTAACCTAGGAACTCCGACAGGGGAAGCAATAAACGGAAATTGGTTTTTTGATTTATTAGATTGCTTGCAAGAGATTCATGATAAAACATTTGATGAACTTAGATGTTCAAAGTACGATTTACATCCTGTGGACTGGAAAAAAGCTAATACCAAACCTCCGGAAAATTCAGAACAATTAGAATACTGGCAATTTAGGATAAGCAAAAGCAAAGGAAGGGTTATCGGCGCAATTATTGATAATGTTTTCTATATAGTATGGTTGGATGCACATCATAACCTTACAAATAGTGAGGGATATGGAAGAGAACAATTTTATCGTAAACCCAAAAGCGCATATGAGGAACTCGAAGAAGAAAACAAACAGTTAAAAGAAGAAATAGAACTACTGGAACAAGCCTGTAATGAATGTGAAGGTAATATACATAAAAAATAAAAGGGTAGCGGTTTAACTGTTACCCTCTTTTTTATGCAAAAAGAAAAGCGGTGGCAAGCCCGCTTTCTTTTTAATCTTCTTTCTTTTGCTCTTTCAGTAAGTCGTTTACCTTTTCTTTCGCTTCTTCTAAATCCTTACAACCGTCTAAAATCATTGAAACCATTTTTAAAATTTTATCAAATTGTTTATCTGTCATCTCTTCCATGTGTACCGCCTTTCCGATATTTGTAAGAACTTGCCTTCTTACTATCTATATTATATACTATAGTGCGCTATATGTCAATGGAATTAGCGCACTAATTTAAGATTTTTTCAACTTTTTCTTGAATCGCATCTAAATAAAATTGCCGCATACTTGGATACCCTGCTTTTTGGGCTGCTTTTTCGTAAACTTCAAATTCTTCCGGTTTCACTCTGAATCGGATTTCTTTTAATTTTTCTAGGTATTTCAACGTGTATTCTTTTTGTTTTTCATCGTAAGCCATAGACACACCCCCTTATAGATAGTATAGCACTTTATAAAATAGCGCGCTATAGTTAGTTTTACTATATTAGTGCGCTAATGTTTGTGTAATATGCCACTTGCTATATAGTGCGCTATATGTTATACTATAATCACAGTAAAGATAAGAACACAAAAACAAAGGAGATATACAAAATGAAAATCGAAAACTTACTTGAAACTTTACCACAACTTGAAGGTAGTGAAAAACAAATCGCATGGGCAGAGGATATCAGAAAAGAATTTATTGATACAGTTAAAGCAACAGCAAAAGCTTATGAAGAAAATCCGAAAAACACAAAAAGATTTAGAGCAGCAATTTATTTCGGAAATTTTGTTGACTTTACTAAAGGAGTTATCGTAAAATATTTTTTAGAACGTTATGAAAATTTTGACGCATACAATTTTAGTGAAAATTCTGATGAAGAAAACAAAGATTGGTTTTTAAACGAAGTTGATTTTATCTTAAAAAATATCACATCTGCAAAAACTTGGATTGATATAAGAAAAAATATTGAGAACTACACATATAGAACAGAAACACAAATTTTGAACAAAAAATAATTAAAAAGGAGGTAAACAAAAATGAAAGTGCAATCAAATGAGACTTTTAACGATTTTAAGTTCAGAGATATAATGAATAAAATTGAAAGCTTAGAAAATGTTAAAAATTTTGTAGTTGTGGATTTTTATCCATTAGACGGACCGGTTCATGATGTTTACACTATCACAGTGTGTGACTTTAAAAATTTTCTTCATAGATTTTTTAATGAAGGAATGGAAATCGACCTCGCACTATGTGATTTTATAGAAAATATTGAAAATCGATACGTAACCACAAGAATGGAAGATATTGTATGTTACCTTAAATCAAAAGATTGTAAGCAGATAAAAACATATGAAAAGTTTAAGTATATGATGAGCGACTATATATTCCTTTCAAACTTTGGACTTTACGCTTTAGCTGAGAAAGAATAAAAATATTACTTTCTGTTTTCCCTGCATTAGCAGGGGTGTTCCTATGTGGTAAAAAGATAATAAATAGGTACAAAATAAAATTTCCCCGCATTAGCGGGGCTATAGCTGTTCAGCTGTTGAGCTGGGCGGCTTCTTTTTTTTGCAAAAAACTTAAATATTTATTAGTTAAAGTGTATTTAAGTGCCTAAACTCAAAAAAACACCTATTTTTTGTGAGTAAATGCAAAGATATAAGCATTGCTCAAAATATAGATGTTTATTTTAGATTTATGTATTGAAATTTCTTAAACCTTGCTTGTAGGAGTGGGGACTTGTCTCACTATATTCTTTAGAGATATTCTATCAATGGCAAATAGCAGTACACCATACTGCGGGGTGGCACCTCCAGTCGTACTGGAATCACCGATGCAGTGTAAATTTACAGTGTCATCGGTGATTTCTATTTTTACTACATACTTGCGAATGATAGCACGACGATGCTCAAAATCAAGGTCAATTTTCTTTGCGTCCTCTAGTAAACTTTGAATCAGCTTTTCTCTGTCTATAACAGTGTCATTTTGCTTCATGCTTTGCTCTAGGCTCAGTTCTAACGCCTTTATTTCATCTTGTAAGGTGTTTATCCTATCGGTTGTTATTTCAGCGTTTAAACCGTTCTCTATGGCTTGAAACAGATTATTTATAGCTTGTTTCTTTTTGGATATTTCACGCTTAACGGCAGCTGAATCAAAAGTTACTATATCTTTACTTTGGTTTATAATCATATCTGCCACTTGCTCAGCTAAATCCTGATTAAAAATTCTGTCTTTTAGTGTGTAGTATACAAAAGATTCAATTTCATCACCACGAACATTTTTGGCTTTGCAAGTTTTCAAACGTTCTTTTGTGGAACATGTATAGTAAACGGTTTCTTCGCCGCTTCTGCGATTTTTGCTTGCAAAACCAGTATACGTACCTCCACAATATCCACATTTTATTAAGCCTGATAATAAATATTGCCTTTTTGTGCGTGTGGAAGCTCCTTTATTTTTGCTCAGTTGGTCCTGTACCATAGTCCAAGTCTCCTTATCAATAATCGGTGGGATTGCGTTTTCTATACGAACAATTTCGGGATTTTCTTTTCGAGTGATACGTTTACGCATCACAGTATACTGATATTTGTTCCAGTAGTATGTACCGACATATCTTTCGTTTCGCAAGAGGTAATAAATAGCATTAGAACTGATTTTGTTCCCGCGTTTACTGCGGTAACCCTCTCTATAAAGCACTTGCATAATATCATCGTAAGACTTTCCCAAAGCATACATTTCAAACATCTTGCGAATTGCAGGAGCTTCTTTTTCATTTATGACGTATTCACCATTAACAATGTCATAGCCGAGGGGAGGAGTTCCCCCGCAAAAACCCGCTTGCTTTGCTTTTGACTTCACACCATCCAATGTTTTTCTGCGTGTCTCGATGACGTGGTTTTGTGCAAAAAGGGCATGAATGCCCTCACTTAAAAAGGCATTTGAGTTAAGATAGTCACTGCTGAGCTGTTCATTGCATGAGTAAAGTTGCTTTCCTTTAGATGAAAATAGCTGCCTTAACTCAAACCAATCTGATATATTTCGGCTTAATCTTGATTGGTCATATATAATAATTGCATCGAATTTTGAGGTATCACAGTCTTTTATTAGCCTTTGCAAACCTTCGCGGTTTGTATTGGTGCCTGTTTTAGCTTCATCAGAGTACACATCAATTAAAATCATGCCGTGTTTTTTGCAGTATTCCTCTGCTGCGGCCATTTGATACATGATGCTGTTTTCCGTTTGGTTGTCTGTACTATATCTGCAATAACTTACTGCTTTAATGCTCATAAAAATTCTCCTATAAGTATTGAAATTCATAGGATATACAGGTATAATGTTATTGTGTTGATTTGCCTGTATATACTATAGGCATTGCCCCTATCCTGTTGGCGCAGGGTAGGGGCGTTTTTTATCTTAAAACTCTATTTTCTTTATCCTTGAATTTACCTGATAAAATCTTTATTATATCCACAATCCAACCTATACAAAAAAGACCGCCGGTGAATAAATACAAAAATCCTTCTCCAATACGATTTACATAAAATTTATGAATACCGAGTATTCCCCAAAAGAGGCATAAAACTAAGGCTATTCCTTTGGATTTAGGACTATATTCTGTTTCCGAAAATTCTAATAATTGATTTTCTTTCTGTGCTGTATTTAGTTTAGTTGAGTAAGATACTCCAGTACCTGGGGCGGATACTCTAGCACGTGCCCCTGTTTTTGAATTTATGGAAACACCACCGTACTTACCACCAACACTTATTCCTGCGCTTTTTTTGCCGACATTTAACTTTACACCAGGTGCAATTTTAACACTTTTTTTAAAATGCATTCCCATAAGATACTCCCTTTCAATACCAAAACCTACATTTTTTAATTACTTTTACTTCACATCGCTTTGGAAAGCAACAGCTTTTCCTAAAATATAAATCTGATTTAATTCTTCACCAGAAAAAACCAACGGGGGAAAAGCAGGATTTTCTGCTACTAATTGAAGAATATTTGTTTTACGATTATAATAAACTCTTTTCAAAGTAGCTTCATTGTCTATAATCACAGCTGCGATTTCTCCATTTTCGACCATTTCCTTCTTGCAAATAAAAACAATATCTCCGTCCATAATACGTGCATTTATCATACTGTCTCCTTTGGCTTTCAAGCAGAAATCAGCATTTATATTTACCCCTGATTCAATATAACTTTCTCTATCCTCGTTAGCATAAACAGGTTTGCCGCAAGCGATTTCCCCCAGTAAAGGAAATTTTTTTTTATCAATAGAGAATATATTATCAAATTTAAGAAATTCAGAACTGGCTACTTTAGTGCTTTCGCCTAACATTTCGTCAATAGAAACATTGAAAAGTTCAGCAAAATTTTTCACAACCGTGTACATTGGCTCTTGTAGCCCGCTTTCATATCGGCTCACTGTACTTTTGTTCATTTTTCCTTGAAATTGGTTATTGTATATCTCTGACAGCTTTTCCATTGTATAACCATGTTCTTTTCTTAATCGTTTTAAGGCTTCTGGAAACATTTATACACCACCTTTGCGTACATAATAGCATAAAAAGTTGATTAATTCAACAATAAATTTAGAAAAAATTAAATTATTTTTTAAAAAAGTTGTTGACAATGCAACAAAAATGTGTTATCGTAAAAGCAACAGAAGAAGGGAGGGAATACAATTGACAAATCGTAACGCTCTTGTCCATAAACCCTATAATAAATTTAAGGGATTTATGAGAGAAAATAGTCTTACTTATAAGGATATAGCCTCAACATTAGGACTTACTATCAGTACAGTTTCAATGAAAATAAATGGTTATTCTGATTTTTACTTGAATGAAGTTGCTTTATTAAAAAGTAAATATGGGCTATCCAGTGATATTTTTTTATAAAATTAGTTGCTTATACGATAACAAAATTAAAAAAGAAAGGAGCATGAAATAACATGGAGCAAGAGAGAGTAAAAAATTCTCGCTGAGCAACTGGAGCTACTCAGTGAGAAATCTAAAAATGCAAATGAGGAGCAACTTGCCAAATTAAGCGAGGCTATGGGAATGATAGCCAACTCTTATTTGATTAATTATGGCACATTGTAACCTTTTGAAACATTTAAGAAAAAGTATCACTACTCATTGACAGCGGTAAAAAGCAAAAGCCACTCGCGGTGGTTTCACGAATGGCTGTTGCCCGTTTTGTTTACCCGAAGCCCCTGCATTTACTTTGTTGCCATGAAGCGTAGCACTATCGCTATTGTTGTAACGGGGTTGCGACCCCCGAGGTGCTACATACAAAGCAAAAATCGAAAATACCACTCGATTTTCTTCGGAAACTGCTTCACTTAGGCAGGACGGTACTGCAACTATAGCCTTAGCATCTGCACCCCCACGGGTTCGGGAACCGGCAATGTCAAAAGTTTGGTCAAAAGAACCACTCCTTTCATTGCCTTTTTGGCTAAAAATATTATATTTGCAGATTTTACCGCTGTCAATGGGTAGTGATACGAGAAGAACAATAATAAGGAGAGAAAGAAAATGGAAAATTACATACCAAAAAGAGAAAAACAAGAAAGTTATATCCATAGGCTAAAAATAAAAAGTGGTGACGGTACCTGTAAATTTTTCCTTGATGATTTTGAGGTAAAAGGCGTTACAGGTTATGAGCTTAAAGGGTGCGACCCCACGGAATCCGAACTGACTTTAAAAGTGAGCGTATCAACTACCGATTTGTTTTAGGGCAACTTGACATAAAATATCTATCCATTACCAGTGGCAAAGAAAAATTCATATATTAACATTCTTTTTCATGATTTTCTCTCATTGGTAACGACTTTCCTATACAAACGTTTATAGCCCAGTTGGTAAATTTTTATTCAATCAAAGTTCTTTGCCACTGCTAATGGGTAGATGTTAAAAGTCAAGAATAGGTGAAAAATAATCACTGAAAGGGGGTGGTACTATGCACGAAATAAAAGGGCGAGCAACGAAAGTGACTATATCAAGAACCACGAGTTATGCCGATGCTTTTTTACAAATTTTATCTGGTGGAAATGTCGAAGAGTATATAAAGAAAAAGATTGAGCAGTGCTCTGTGCCAATATCAAAGGAAGTGACTAAATGAGAAAAGTGATTGACTGGGTGACAATCGGACTAACCTTTGCCTTGACTATATCAGCCCTTGGTGTAGTCGGGAGTTTTGAGCAAGGCAGGCTTGATACAGCAGGTTTTTTTATAGGACAGGCAGTGTGTATCGCAGGGATAGCTTTGCTGGCAGTAGTCCATCATCTTTTAAGTAAAAAAAGAAAAAGCCCCAGAGGAGCGGCAACTCCTACTAAGGGCAAAGAAAAATATATACATAAAAAGTATAGCAGATAGGAGAGCTTGTGTCAATGACGGGAGATTTTTTGATAACGAAAGAATTTTTAAAAGAGCTATCCCCTTGCACGGATGGATATCGGTGGTTTTGTGAAGCATACCCAGACGGCGGGAAGTATCAAGAAGTACTGGATAATCTCTGCGAAATAGATAGATTTGATGATGCGTTCTGGCTGCTCCGTAAAGTGGGAGCGACGGACGATGTTTTGGAGCTGGATAGTATAGATGACAAAGAAAAAAATATCTGCTTTGCTGGGACTATCAGAGCAAGAAAAAATTTGATATTAAAAAATATCGAGGCAGGCAAGTCTATCGAGGCAGGCGGGTTTATCGAGGCAGGCGAGTTTATCAAGGCAGGCTGGTTTATCAAGGCAGGCAAGTCTATCGAGGCAGGCAAGTCTATCGAGGCAGGCGGGTTTATCAAGGCAGGCGAGTTTATCGAGGCAGGCAAGTTTATCGAGGCAGGCGAAGATTATGGAGTATATGCAGGGCTAAGGATGAGAATATCTGATATGAAAGAAAGAGGATATGTCAAAGCTCAAGAAAAACCCGAAAATCTTATGTGTGGATATTGGGAGGGTGAAGGATATGAGATATGAAGACCATCCGCTTTTCTGGAAACCGACATTAATCGGTTATCGCGGGATATGTAAGAATCGTGATATTTCGATTGTATATAAAGATGAAGCCGTGGAGTATGCCATGAGTAAACTAGGATATGAGAAAAACCCATATGCAGAGCCAGATGAACAGATGACAAAAGAGTTTGAAAGTATGATTGTTGATTGGTTTTATAGCGGTGACTGGATAGAGGTACGAGAGGGTGAAGAAAATGAGTGGTAAAAATATATTTCAGCGCATATCTGCTGTAATGCAGGATGTACAGTAT
>UMFS01007409.1_pt1 | contig 19688 bp, 8 predicted proteins | sample 1965071 | NCBI WGS metagenome assembly UMFS01 (sample SAMEA4836052, study PRJEB28245) | human gut metagenome | biome: gut microbiome; material: fecal sample | place: Denmark | collected 2008
TATAGAAAGCAATAACTGTACTCGTATAATATTGCATCATCCAATCATACCAAATGTCTTTGCTATAATCGGTTTTTTGTTGCTGATTATCATGACGAATGTTATATCCATTCACTACAGAGAAAATAATTTTATCATGATCATTCTTTGGTATATTGAATTCTGAGTTGAATAGGTTCTTTGCCTCTTCACGCACATTTTCTAAAATATCTGCCAAGCTTGCAATTGCTTTTTTCTTTGATTCCATGTCAGCATCAAACCTATAATATCTTTGCGATGCTGACTGTAATTGTTTAAAAACATCATCCGACATAGAAGAACCATCATAATCAAGTTGCTCCTTCAATGCTTGATTCGGCTGCTCCATGATAAACCCAGTTGTTGGAACCAGATAATAGCCATCCTTATATGCCCTTAAAATGTTGTTAATGTGTTCTGCAAATTCTGCCTGAGCTCCTTCTTTATCAAGCTTAGATTCTCTATAATCATACTTAGCTATATGGTCATATAATATTTCAATTACAGTAAACAATTCTTTTTCGTCATAATATTCAGCATATTCATAGGTTCTTTGTTAAGGGCGTGTACCTCAGCAATATCAAGGTAGGCGGTGACAATCTTATTGAGAGCATCAAGCTCCTGTTCAGTAAGATAGTTCTTTGCTACTTCTACATCAGAACGACGGATTTCGTCGTAAGCGCAAAAAATAATGAGTATCTTTCAATGATTGATAGGGGAATTGCACAGCTTGAAGCTGGCAAAGGACAGGAACATGAACTGATAGAGGGAGATGAATGAAGAAAGTCCCATATTTTCTTTTTCTGAATCAGGGTGAACAGTGACAGGCATAACAAGCATATCCTTAGTTATATCTCTTGATGTTATTACTTACCTTCCCTATAATTATTGACATACATATATTTCTTTTAATTGCACATACTATTTTGGAACGAAAATAATGTACTCTCGGTATCTTCTCAAAACGAGTCATTTCGGCTGCATTTCCGATATACTGTTTCCATTTTCTCGTCGTACACACCGTGTACGCACTGCGAAAATGTCATTGTATATCAAAAATCCATCTCGAAATTATTCGTTCAGAAGATTCCGAGAGTACATAAATAAAAAACAGGAGGATTTCAAAATGGTTTTAGAACAGAAAGAAATGGATGTTATAAAGGAATTACAGACGCAGGAGAAAAGCTGTGTGGAGAAATACCGCAGATATAAGGAGCAGGCTTGCGATATGGAACTTAAAAATCTCTTTGGAAAGATTGAGAAACTTGAGCAGAAACATTATGACACACTTGGTAAGGTTCTTGAGGGAGAAGTGCCTGAGTGTAATTGTAACGATGATGACGGAAAAAATTACGAACCGCCGGTGACATATACACAGGCAGACAACAGCGAGGATAAAAAGACAGACTGTTTTTTGGTTACAGACTGTATCGGAACTGAAAAGATGGTTTCATCAGAGTACAATTCAAAAGTATTCCGCTTTGCAAATGCCGCACTAAGAAAACTTATGGCAGATATACAGATAGAAGAACAGAACCATGCAGAGATGCTTTATAAGTACAAGACAGCTAACGGCATGGCTTAATATTATTATAGAAGAAAAATTACCGAGGCTGCTGCAGTAATGTTTGTAAATCGTTAGTGCAACGGCCTTTTATTAGTATAAATAAATGTATGTATTGATTTTTGGTATTTTTACAACTATAATGTTATTATGTTAAGTTATAATTTTTATAAATATCAGAGAGGGAAATATTATAAAAATAATGTGTACATGACTAAGTCTTTTTTTAGATAATAAATCACTAAATCTGAAATATTATCACATATGAAGATTATAAATTTGAAGACTGGTGTGAAAAATAAGATTTATCACACAAAAAATTTGTGTCTTCGTACACTTGATACAAATTTGATATGCAAAAATGTGTGCAGAAATGAGGGTTAATATGGATAAAATAGAGCAGCTACTAGAAATGCAAAAACTGCTCGATGCAATATCTTCTAGGATGGATGAAATTAAAGAGGATTTGAATTGTATTACATCCTGCGTTCAAGAGAAGAGATTGATTTCGGTTGAAGTATTGGAGCATACTATGTGCGGATTGATTGAAATAAACAATATGAATGAAAAATGCAAGAAGATGTATGTATCTGCTGGACTAGACAAGGATATGTCAGAGGAGATTGAAACGATTGAAAAGGATATTGCTCAGGCAATCAGTGATATTAAAGTGAATTCTAAGTTAGCTAAATATAAGAGATTTTTACTTCTTGAAACAGATGATACAGAAACGAAGATACTGCTTGATGCTAAGAAAGATGAGTTGCAAAAAAAACTTGATGGATATACAGCAGACAGAGAGAAAGAATTAGAGCCATATGCTAAGTTTATTGAGGCTATTCAGGAGACAGATTATGCAAAGATTGTAGCTCTGATTCTTGAATTATCTCAGGCGTTTGGAAATGATTTGATTGGTAAAGCGGTTATGCAAAAAACAATAAAAATTCCTGCTGATGAAAAAATAACTGAGCTTGATGAAAAAGATTCAGGGACATCAGAAACTCAAAAAGTAAAATTCGTTGAGACATTCGATTTCAATGAGGATAATATATCGGCTGCTTCACATGATAAAAAAGAAAATATAGTAAAGACTGACGAAAATAAGGAAGAAATAGCTTCTACAAATGAGTATGTGCCTGAAGAGATAGCTTGTACAACGGAAGTGATTAGTGAAAATGTTGAAGAGAGTAAAGTAAAAGGGGAAATTGTCGAGAAGGGATTACTTATTACAGATGATGTTTTTGATAAGTCGTTTTTTGCACATATAAGCAATGCCGAGTCAAATAAAGTTGGTGCAAAGATTTTTAAGAATGAAATGAGTATGCTCAATACATCTGCAAATATTGTATCGCTTGCGGCAGTGGAACACTTCGCTTTTTCAACTGCAGAGATGATTGCTATATCTTCGAATATGTCTGTAAATAAGATTGAGTTAGCACTCGATCATCTTTATAAGAAAGGATATGTTAGAGAATATGGTGTAAGTGGAATTGGTTCATTTTATTGTCCATCACCTAGATTTTGGAAAGCAATGCAGGCTAGGGAAGCAAGAAAATTTTTAAAGGTTAAGAGTACTGTCAGCCCAACAGCTGATGATTATGCAGAAGATACTTTAAATCAAGTGCTTGCAAGTATTGGATGCACAAAATTGCTGGAAAAATACTTAGATAAACTTGACGCTAAAAAGTTCAATATTTCAGAGACAATTTGGAATGGAACATTTGCCTATCGTATGTATAATGAGTCAAAAGATAAGGCTTATGTATTTGTTGGTGCCTTTTTTAAAGATGGAAGTGAAGCAGACAAATTGATAGAGAATATTCAGGAAGTTTGCTTTGATGGAGTAGATAATTGTCATTATGTTGTAACCGGTATAGATTTTGATTACACAAATAAACTTGCAGACTTTTTTCTTGATAAAGTTGATTTTGATGCTGACAAATTGTATTGCTATTTACTTACAGAAGATAGATTTATTAAGTATGGTTCAAATGAGACTGTTGAATTTGATTCAATGTTTAATGTTGAGGAAATTGACTCGAAAGAGAATAGTGATGAAATATCAGCAGTAGAAGTAACGGAGAAAAGTTATAACAGTCTTGAAGAGAAAAGTAAAGTTGAGTATGCAGAAATAAAAGAAGCTGTAAATGAAGTTATAACGGAAACGGAAGCGGATATATCAAAGAAATCAGAGAATATATCAGATATGATAGAAACACAGATTTCTGAAATAAACGAAGATGAAAGAAAGGTCGAAATTAAAGAGGCAGACATAGAAATTGATGTGAATTCTGTTATGCAGGATGTTTATCAAATGATTGTCAATGACAAAACATATTGTGCTACAACATATCTTCGTTCTTTGATGGATGATAATAGTATGATCTCGGAAAATTATGAGAAACTTGCTTATGCAGTAAACGCTCCCTGGATGCGCTGCTCATACAATTCGCAAAAGATTTTTGCTCTGTATTCTACAGGTAATGATTTGTTTAGTAAGTACCTTATGGCAGCAGCAAGCCTTAGAAATTATTTTATGAATCATGTTAGCTTTGATTATAGTCTGAAGTCATTACAGGCAAGTATAAAAGAGCTTTCGGTTGTAAAAAACAGTATCGGATTAACAAATGCAGTTTATATCCTTGCATCATTTAAGGAAACTATACATAAGGGTGTTGATGTATATGCGGCTTATAGGGCAAAGGACAAAGTTGTTGTAAATAAAGCATTGGATGTATTATGTCGTGATGCAAAGATGTATTATGATAATTATGTTTTAGGGCAGCCTAAAAATCATAAAAATGTAAAGCGTTTTCTTAAAACTTGGAACTTGATTTTTTCAAAAGAAAGAGATCTGGCAGTATTTTTGCAGGCTGTTCTTGACAAAGATAATGAGCTCGCAGATATTTGCAGAGGACACCTTATTGAGAATTTTATCGGTGACGGGTGTTCTTTGGATTATGCCAACATAGATAATCATAAGGTTGATAAGTTTATTGATAAATACTGGGATAAGGCTCTCAAAAATGGTGCCACTCATTATAAAACTACGCCACTTATGAGTGACCTTAGAAATAATCTTATCAAAGCCATTGACAAGGTATTAAAACTATTGTGTGACTGGATTACATTAGTTGATGCAACAGGCAGCCTGGTTGATGATGAAGGCTCAAAGAGATTTATGACGATCAAGAAGAAGCTGATTGAAAATCTGCAAATGGCTGTTCAGGATGCTGAGGAGAAGGGAAAAAGTACAGATATTGAAGAAGCAGCGGGTGCTGTTGTATTAAAGAACACAATAGAGGAACTTCTTGCAAGACTTGAGGGAAATTATGATGAGAAGATGCATAAGTATTACTATATTGACTTCCTAAGAGGAAATGAAATCCTTCTTGATGAGGAATTTCTTCCGGATATGCGTGGAAAGTTTGTTGATTTTGAAGAACTTTCACTTAGTAACCGTATTTTAAGACATTCAAATTCTAAATTGATGACTTTTGAAGAAAAAATGGATTACATCTTCAACAATTATGGTGATGATTATGGAACGGCGGAACTGATTGCAGAGTACTTGACCGAGAATGGTGTAAAATTTGACGAAGATAAATATAATGTTAAGGAATCTGTGGAGAAAGCTGAAGCAGATGCAAAGATTAAACTTGATGATTTTATTGAAAACCTTGAATTAGCTCAGAGCTGTGGTCAGATAGAAGAAACAAAGGAAAATAAAAAGGAAAAAATACAGAAAATAGCTTACGAATGGTTTGATTATGCAAATGAATCAAAAAACTATGGTTTCTTTAATATGGTTTTGGAGAAGTATCGCCTCAAGATTCATGAGGATGCCAAGGTGAGAGGAAAGGCACTTCTTAAAGAATTAGATAAGATTAAGGAAGTAAGCGGAGATGGAGAGCTCATGCAGAAACGTATTTATCGTATTCAGGAGATGATTGATGCACAGAATTACACGGTTGCAGAAGATTTCTTATCCAGGATAAATAGTGATGAGTCTGATGAGGAATATGAGGTTAATGAAATTGATTATTTACAGAAGTTTATTGATGATTATGACTATAATTACAAGATTGTGTCAAATAGCAGCAAGAAAGTAAGTGATCTGGTAAAACAGAGAATACATAATAAGGATGATAAGGGTGCCAGCCGTCTTATTTCTAACTGGATGTCAAATGGACAGGCTTTGAACACACAGAAGTTATCTGTGCTTTTGGACGCATTAGGTTTTTCGGGTGCTAATGTGCAGAAGCAGCCGAAGATTGGTAAGATTGAAAATTACCTCGTCACACTTAAGGAAGTTAAAGGAAGAAAAGTTAATTATAAACATCCTATAGCGGCGTTTGGTTCAAAAGCAGTAGAGGACGGTTTTAGGACTGTATGTCTTTTTGGAAAATTTGATGCAGACAGACTTATTGAGGAATTTAAAAATATTGGTGGAACAAAGAATACATTAGTTTTACTTGATTATGCACTTCCGTTAGCAGAGAGGAGAAGACTTGCCCGAAAGATTAAATCTGATATGGGAGATAAGGTATTTGCAGTTCTTGACAGAGTTCTGCTTATGTTCCTGGCAAATAACTATAGCGTTCAGTTCATAAATCAGATATTAATGTCTACTATGATGCCTTTTTCATACTATCAACCATATGTATGGGATTCATCAAAAGTTATGCAGCCTGAAATTTTTATAGGCAGAAAAGAAGAACTTGAAAAAATTGAATCGCCTGCGGGTGTTAATATTGTTTATGGTGGCCGTCAGCTTGGAAAATCAGCCCTTCTTAAAATGGCACAGATGAACATTGATAATGATGATAATCATGACAGAGCTGTGTATATTGAGATTAAGGGAATGGATTATAGGCGTGCCGCTAAGAAGATTAGTAATGAACTTTATGATAGGGGGATTTTGGATACAGATATTAATACAACGGATTGGGATGAACTTGCCAGAGCAATTAAGAGAAGATTGCAGGATAAGAAACTTCCATACATACCATATTTTCTTCTGCTTCTTGATGAAGCGGATGTGTTTATCGAGAGTTGTGAGGAAGTTACTTATCAGCCATTTGATGCATTGAAGGACATACAGAGCATTGGCATGGACAGATTTAAATTTGTTATTGCTGGGCTTCATAATATCGTGAGGTTTAAGAGAGATGCTGCATTATCAAAAAACAGCGTATTGACACAACTTACATCAATTACGATTACTCCGTTTAGCCTGAGGGAGGCAAGACAGTTGCTGGAGGAACCATTATATTGTCTTGGATTAAGATTTCCAAAAGATAAACAGTCGCTTGTATCACTTATTCTGGCTAATACAAATTATTTTCCAGGTTTGATACAGTTGTATTGTGCTAATCTCATTGAAGCAATGCGTAAGGGTGACTACGCAGGATATGACCAGGCAGATACACCTGCATATGAAGTAAATCCTAACCACATTAAAAAGGTGCTGTCAGATACTTCTTTCATGAATCAGGTTCGTGAAAAATTTGAGATTACTCTTAAACTGGATGAGGATAATATGTATTATATCATTGCACTTTTAATGGCGTATCTTTATCACCAGAATGCTAATTCTGCATCTGAAATTGAAGGCTTTTCTGCAAAAGATATTATAAAGGCAGCAAAAGATTATTCGGTTAAGAAAGTTATGGAACAGCCTGAGAATGTTATCGATGGGCTTATGCAGGAGCTTCTGGAATTGAATATTTTTAGACAGACAGTCAATAACTTGTATTTATTCTCGAGATATAGCTTTTTCCAGATGATGGGAACAACTAACGAAGTAGATGATAAACTTGAACAGTATATGGAGGAGTGACAATGGATCAGATATGGTGGAATAAAGTTACAAATGCGGTTCGGTTTGTTGAAAATATTTCTGAAAGTATCAATTCTGGATATAGTGTTATATTACAGCTTCCAAAATATGTTCCATGGTATGCATCTATGATGGAAATCGTGAATTCATATATTATGCGTGACAATTCTACCAGGTCATTTAAGAAAGAATGTGATCAGGGAATTGAGCCTGGTGAGTATTTGATCAATAAGTTTTGTAAACAGGAGGTTAGAGCTCACTACAGACCTGGTATTGGTTATCCGCGGTTTCTTGCACAAATAAAGGAGATAACATTAAATCAAAGTATTCTCTGGGTTAGTGAAGTTGATGCAGTGCAGGTAAAAAGATGGCATAGTTTTATCACTGATTACAATAAGGCACTTGAAAAAAACAAAACCGGCGGTTTGTTTGTTATTGAGACAAATGATATATCATTGCTCAAAGAAACAAAATGTATAAAACTTATTAGTTATGATGATTCAATAGAGGAATATGATAACTATGTTTTCAATATGCTTGCAGCTGCGGAGTTAAAAGAATCAAAACTGTTTAAGCAGTATCTGTCTGAAGCTGTTTCAAGTATGCTGCCTGATGATATAGAACTTGCTTCAATTTGTATATCCATGGGAAGAAAATTCTTAAATAATCCGATAGATAAGATAAGAAAAGCTGCTAAGGATAATTACAGAAGCGACGGAACGGTCTTTGATGTAAAAGAATCAGATGAACAGTTAAAGGATAGGTTGTGGAGAGCACAGATAAAAATAATATTCCCATTAATTGAGGAACACAGAAACTCGGTTATTTCAAAATATAAGAATCAGATTGAGCCATTGCTTCCGCTTAGAGCTGCGTATGGAGAGGAAATAGATGAGGTTTCTGGTGTAGAACTTGGAACCATTGCATTTCTGGTAACGACTGGGAAAATTATGGTAGACGCAAATGATAGCGATAAGATTCGTTTACTAAAAAATATGAGAAATACTTTAGCTCATATTGGAGTGATTGAACAGAATGATATAGATAAATTATTTGGATTTTAAATCGTATGAATAAAGATGAAAGATGGCATGGCTTAATATTATATACTAAGATTTTCTATACCTAAAAGGGGATTCACATCTTATAGGTGTGGTAAATTTTAGTAAGATAACAATCTGCTATAGATGATGCAGAAGTAAAAGATTTTTTGTCTATTGCATTATAATAATCGGAAGACAGAGAAGATTTAGCTGTGGCTTACAGTGCATACTTTAATATAAGTAGTGGTATGAGTGTCAATGGCTAAATTTTGCTCTGCATATCTTCCGATATAAAATTCTGAAAAATGAGGATGATTATGGAATTAGAGGACTTAGGAGAACAGTTATATAATCTTTTGGCACAGGTATTAAACAGACCGGAAAACCGTGCTTTTTTCGACAGTATAAGAGGAGAGTATGGTGTTTTATGGTATCTGCTCACAAAAAAAGAGGCTGTCAGTGCGGGGGAATTAAAGGAAAAACTTCATGTTGTTCCGGGGAGAATGACGGATATACTCACGGCATTGGAGAAAAAGGGACTTATCATAAGACAGAAAAATAAAACAGATAAGAGAGTGGTTGATGTTGTACTCACAAAAGAGGGCGAAAAAGAAGCTGCCAGAAGAAGAAAAGAAATTCATGAGGAGTATCGTGGACTGTTTGAGATTTTGGGATATGATGATGCGAAGGAACTTATCAGGCTTTTGAAAATACTTCTTACTTATAAAAAATAAAAAAATAATTTTTGGTTAATATTTCGTATTGCGAAATAAAATAAAAGGTGGTAGAATATAATAAATTTCGCAATGCGAAATAATTCAGAAGATTTGCGGAAGTTTTAAAAAATATGTTCACATTGTTCAATTAACCGTGCAGACACTCGGTTTCGCAAATGTCTGCAACACATTTTTGGGAGGAGTAGAATGATTACATTTAATAATACTAAAACTCTTTTGGAACTTGTAAAAAATATTGGAAAAGAATTTGAGAATAATGTTTTTTTACGGTATGAGAGAGATGACACGATATTTGAAAAAGGTTATGGAACTTTTTCCATGGACACAATGTCTGTAGCTGTTTATATTGAAGAGCAGAATAAAAAAGCAGGGCATAAGATTCATGCGGCAGTTCTTGGAAAATGCAGTTATGAATATCTCACGGTTCTTCTCGGAGTACCTTGTGGCGGCGGAGTTTCGATACCTATGGATGTGAAACTTACGGCACAGAAAATGGCTGAAAATCTTAAAAAAGCCGATACGGATATTTTATTCTATGACTATTCTTTTTCTTCTCAGGCAGATGAATTAAGGGAACTTTGTCCTTTTATAAAAAGGTTTATATGTCTCCAGACAAGGAAAAATTCACGCAATGTTCCTATTATGCACAAGGTTTTCAGGGGCGAAACTGTTAAAGAAAAGATAAAGCCTGATATGTGTGCCATGATTATTTTTACTTCGGGAACTACGGGACATGGCAAAGGGGTTATGCTTTCTCATGCAAATCTTATTGATAATATGTTCTGTACCGATGATGCAAAAGAGGTATGCTTAAATGTTCTTCCTATTCATCATATATTCTGTATAAGCAGTGATGTGCTTCTTGCTCTGCGTTATGGAAGTACATTGTGTATCTGTGATGATATGTCAAAAATCCTTTATTACATAAAATTGTTTCAGCCGACAGTCATTCGTGTTGTACCGATGATAGCAAAAATGTTCGTAAACCGTATTGCAATACTCAGAAAAAAGAATCCTGAAAGAAGTATAGTGGAAATAAAAGAGGAAGTTCTCGGAAAGCGTCTTAACCGTCTTGTAAGTGGAGGAGGTTATCTGTCAGAAATATTGTCAGATGCACTGTTAAACCTCGGAATAGTGACAGGACAGGGATATGGAATGTCTGAGTGTTCGCCTAAAATATCAGTACCCGATTATACACGCAGAGATAAAATGGCATCAGTAGGTCATCTTGTGACAGGTTGCCATGTCCGTATAGTTGACGGGGAGATACAGGTTAAGAGCCCGTCTGTCATGATGGGATATTATAATGACGAGGAGCTTACAAAAGAAGCGATTACTGAGGATGGATGGCTTTGCACCGGAGATCTCGGATATGTTGATGATGAGGATTTTTTGTATTTAAATGGACGAAAGAAAAATCTTATAATACTTAGCAATGGAGAAAATGTTTCTCCGGAGATGATAGAAAATTATTTTGATGAGGACAGGCTTGTTCAGGATATTATCGTCTATGGAAAGGATGATATTATAGCGGCAGAGATTTATCCAAACTATGAATATGCACAGGTAAACGGTATTACGGATATTGAAACTGCCATAAATATTCTGGTTAAAAAACATAATGAGCAGTTGCCGTCATATTCGAGGATTGCAGATGTGACAGTGAGAAAAACTGCATTTGAAAAAACATCCTCAAACAAAATAATAAGAAAAGTTTATTTTGATGAGAAAGAGGAAAGTAATAAGAAAAAAATAAACAGCACAAAGGCTGAAACAAAAATCCAGAGACAGTTATATGACATGATAGCCGAACAGATAGGCAACACTGAGTTTGGAATAAATGACAATTTTTATGAGCGTGGTCTTGATTCGCTTGGAAGTTCGGTTCTTATTACGGAACTGTCAGAGAAAATAAATGTCAATATAACGCTTTCTGAGCTTATGGAAAATGCAGATATATTAAAACTTGAAGCACTTATTAAAAGCAAGACAAAACAGAAAAAAACTATTGATGAAGATGCAGAAAATAAAACAGTTAAAGAGGTATATCCGCTTACTGCCATGCAGAAATATTTCGCATATATAATACCTGACAATACAACGGGAAATCTACCGTTTGTATTCAGAATGGATAAGACTGTTGAGACGGACAGACTTATAAAGGCTATAGGCATTGTTCTTGATGCACATCCGTCACTTAAAGCCATTGTCAAGCCGACAGAGCAGAAATATTATGCAATATATAGGGATGATAATAGAAATATAGATATTGGAGTAGAAAAAATTCAAGATAAAGATGCCGAAAAGAAAATGCAGGAGCTTATTGTTCCGTTTAAGTACAGGGAAAATGACAATCTTGTGCATATCCATGTGTTTGAGGGGGAAAAGTTTAATTATATGTTCTTCGATGTTGCACATTTTATGGGTGACGGAGTTAGCATGAATATCCTTATGGAGGATCTCTGTGCCGCATACAAAGGCGAAAAAGTAGAAAAAGAAAAATATACAACTTTTGATTATATTACCGAGGAACAAAAAAGAATTGAAAACGGAGTGCGTGACAGGGATATAAAATATGTAGATACTTTGATGTCAGGGATAAAATTAAAAAGAAGTATTCTTAATAAATCAAAATGCGAAGATCTGTCAGAGGGTGTGTATGGTGTTATAAGAAAGCGTTTTGATAAACTTCCGAGAAAACAGGTACTTTATTATGGAAAAAAGCATGGTGTCTCTGAGAACGCATTGTTTATCGCCGCATTTAATTATTGTATAAGTATGTATTCAGATGAGGATGAAGTTTTTGTAAATTCAATACATTCAGGCAGAACTGACAGCCGTTGGAACCGTATTGTGGGACCGTTATTTGAGACATATTATTGCAAGTACGACAAAGTTTCGCATGAAAAAGTTGAAAAACTATTAAAAAGAACGGGCAAACAGATAATGGAAACAATGAAATGTCTGACAAGCTGTCCGAGACAGGGTGAGATGTTTTTACAGTTTCAGGGAGATATTCTTGAGACACCTCAGATTGGAGGAGAAAATACGGAGAGGATGCATATTCAATTAGATTCACTTCCTTTTCATCTTCAGGTAATGTACGATGACAATGGTTATTACGCTGAACTTCGTTTTTGGGAAAATCGTTTTGACAAAAAACTTCTTGAAATATTCCTTGATGTTTTTGAGAGTATTTTACTTGCCATGCTTGATGAGACTTCCGTAAGATGTTTAAAGGAGCATCTTCCACAGGAGGTTTATCCTAAGCACTATTATGTAAATGTTTCTAAATTAAATAAGGCGGCAGGAAGTAAGATTATTTCAGAAGAACAGTCGGATGAACAGATAAAGGTTTATGTGCTTGATGATGACTATTCAAAGAAACCTTATGGTGCATGGGGAAAGGTCTATATAATGGACTACGAGCCAATAAATTGTTCAAAAATAGTACAGTACCCGTATGGAGAGGGGGTTTTGTATGATACCGGGATTATTGGGCGTATTCTTCCTGACGGAACGATTGATTTTCTTGAAAATGCAGGCAGGACAGTGCTCACTGACGGTATTCACGGAAGAAAATATTATGACCTTAAACTCTTAGAAAAATATATTCTTGAGTACGGTGGAGTAAAAGATGCAGAGTGTTATCTTGCATATGACCCTGAAATAAATGAGATGTCACTTTATGCGGATATAAAAACAGATAGTGCACAGATTGATATTGCAGGCTTGAAAGAGTTTGTCAGGGATAAAGCAGGAGACGATGTTTTTTTAAAAAATGTAGAAATCGTACAATAAATCTGACAAAATTTCGACATTTTACCTTAAAAATTCGACTTCAATTCTTTACTTTTTTTCTCATTAGTGTTAAGATAATGAGAAGAATTTAATAATAAGGAGGAAATTATAAAGATGGCTAGAGCTAAACAGTCAATGGATGGTAATACAGCCGCAGCTCATGTAGCATATGCCTACACAGAAGTAGCTGGTATCTATCCTATCACACCTTCAAGCCCAATGGCTGACTCAGTTGATCAGTGGTCAGCAGCAGGACAGAAGAATATTTTTGGAAACACAGTTAAAGTTGTAGAGATGGAGTCTGAGGCAGGTGCCGCAGGTACAGTTCATGGTTCACTTGCAGCAGGTGCACTTACTACTACATTTACAGCTTCACAGGGTCTTCTTCTTATGATCCCTAATATGTATAAGATTGCCGGTGAGCAGTTACCTTGTGTATTTGATGTGTCTGCACGTACAGTATCATCACATGCATTAAATATTTTTGGTGATCATAGTGATGTTTATGCCTGTCGTCAGACTGGTTTCGCTATGTTAGCTGAGACAAATCCACAGGAAGTTATGGATTTAAGCCCGGTTGCACATCTTGCATCAATCGAGGGAAAAGTTCCTTTCATTAACTTCTTTGATGGTTTCCGTACATCTCACGAGATTCAGAAGATCGAAAAATGGGATTACGAAGATCTTAAAGAAATGTGCAACATGGATGCAGTTGCAGAGTTCAGAGCACACGCACTTAACCCTGAGCATCCGGCATCTCGTGGTTCACATGAGAACGGTGATGTATTCTTCCAGCATCGTGAGGCTTGTAACAAAGCATACAACGAGTTACCTGCTGTTGTAGAGAAATACATGAAGAAGATCAATGATAAGCTCGGAACAGATTACGACTTATTTAACTACTATGGTGCAGCAGATGCTGACCGTGTTATCGTAGCTATGGGTTCTATCTGTGATGTTGCAGAAGAGGTTATCGACTACCTTACAGCTAAGGGAGAAAAAGTTGGTCTTATCAAAGTTCGTTTATACCGTCCTTGGGTATCAGACAGCCTTCTTAAAGTTCTTCCTGAGACAGTTAAGAAGATTGCCGTACTTGACCGTACAAAAGAGCCGGGTGCACTCGGAGATCCGTTATACCTCGATGTAGCAGTTACACTTCGTGAAGCAGGTCTTAATGACATAGTGCTTACAGGTGGACGTTATGGTCTTGGTTCTAAGGATACACCACCTTCATCAGTATTCGCTGTATATAAAGAACTTGAAAAAGATGATCCTAAGCCACGCTTCACTATTGGTATCGTTGATGATGTAACAAACTTAAGCTTACCAGAAGTTAAGCCAGCTCCTATCACATCAGCACCTGGTACAAAAGAGTGTAAGTTCTGGGGTCTTGGTGGAGACGGTACAGTTGGTGCCAACAAGAACTCTACAAAGATTATCGGTGACCACACAGATAAGTATATCCAGGCATACTTCCAGTATGATTCAAAGAAGACAGGCGGTGTTACAATTTCTCACCTTCGTTTTGGTGACAACCCTATCAGAAGCCCATATTACATCAATCAGGCTGACTTCGTAGCGTGTCACAATCCTGCATATGTAACACAGGGAATGAAGATGGTTCAGGATGTTAAGCCGGGCGGAGTATTCATGATCAACTGCCAGTGGTCAGATGATGAATTAGATAAGCATCTTAATGCTGAAGCTAAGAAATATATCGCTGACAACAACATCCAGCTTTATACTATCAACGCTATCGACAAGGCTATCGAAATAGGTATGGGTAAACGTACAAACACTATCCTTCAGTCTGCATTCTTCAAATTAGCAGATGTTATGCCTATCGATGACGCTATCGAGTTCATGAAAGCTGCTGCTAAGAAATCTTACTCTAAGAAGGGTGATGCAGTTGTAGAGATGAACTACAAGGCTATTGATGCCGGTGTAGACGCAGTACACAAAGTTGAAGTTCCAGATTCTTGGAAGAATCCGACTCCTGATGCTGCTGCAAAAGAAATCACAGGTCGTCCTGAGGTTGTTAAGATGGTTAAAGATCTTCTTGAGCCAATCTCTAAGATGGATGGAGACAGCCTTCCTGTTTCAGCATTCATTGACAATCCTGACGGACAGTTCGAGACAGGTGCTTCTGCGTACGAGAAACGTGGTACAGCCGTAACAGTTCCTACATGGGATCCTGAGACTTGTATCCAGTGTAACAACTGTGCATTTGTATGTTCACATGCTACAATCCGTCCATTCTTACTTTCAGAGGACGAAGTTAAGGCAGCACCTTCAAATATCAAGCTTTCTGATACTAAGCCAAAGGCTGGAGAGTACAAGTTCACTATGAGCGTATCTCCACTTGACTGTATGGGATGTGGTGAGTGTATCACAGTATGTCCTAAGGCTTCTGAGGGAGCTATCAAGATGGTTCCACAGGCAGAGGAAGCAGATGAGCAGCCGGTATTTGATTACTTAGTTGCAAATGTAGGAAAGAAAGACAGCGGATTTGCTGACACAACACCTAAGGGAAGCCAGTTCAACCAGCCACTCCTTGAGTTCTCTGGTTCATGTGCAGGTTGTGCAGAGACATCTTACGCTCGTCTTATTACACAGTTGTTTGGTGAGCAGATGTATATCTCAAATGCAACAGGATGTTCTTCTATCTGGGGTAACCCTGCTGCTACAGCACCATACACAGTAAATAAAGATACAAAGAAAGGACCAGCTTGGTCTAACTCATTGTTCGAGGACAATGCAGAGCACGGTCTTGGTATGTATGTAGGTCAGAAGTACCTTCGTGACCAGGCTATCGAGTCTGTTAAGGCTTGTGCAGCATCTGACAAGGCTTCAGCAGAATTTAAGGCTGTTGTAGACAAGTTCCTTGAGACAAAAGATGATACAAAGGCAAATGTTGAGCCAACAAATGCTCTTATCGCTGAATTAGAGAAAGCCGCTGCAGCAGGATGTCCTGATGCAAAAGCAGCTCTTGACAAGAAAGATTATCTTGGAAAGAAATCTGTATGGATCTTCGGTGGTGACGGTTGGGCTTATGATATCGGTTTCGGTGGTCTTGACCACGTACTTGCTTCAGGCGAGAATGTAAATGTAATGGTATTTGATACAGAGATGTATTCTAATACAGGTGGACAGGCTTCTAAGGCTTCAAACATCGGTGAAGTTTGTCAGTTCGCTGCAGCCGGTAAAGAAATCGGTAAGAAGAGTCTTGCTGAGATCGCTATGAGTTATGGTTATGTATATGTTGCTCAGATTGCACTTGGTGCAAATCCTGCACAGGCTGTTAAGGCTATCGCAGAGGCTGAGGCTTATCCGGGACCATCACTTATCATCGGATATGCTCCTTGTGAGCTCCACGGAATCGCTAAGGGTGGAATGAACCACTGCCAGGATGAGATGAAGAAAGCTGTTAAGGCTGGTTACTGGAACCTCTTCTCATTCAACCCTGCAAACAAAGCAGATGGTAAGAATCCATTTACATTCACTTCAGAGAAGGGTGTAAGCTTCGATGATTACCAGGCATTCCTTAACAACGAGGCTCGTTATACTCGTCTTGTTAAGCCATTCCCAGAGCGTGCTGAGAGACTCTTCAAGGAATCTGAGGAAGCTGCAAAGGCTCGTTACGAGCACTTACAGAAGTTAGTTGAGCTTTACAAATAGAGCGAGCTTGAAAAGCGAGCGATACTTCTTGAACGAAGTTCAAGAAGGGATTTTTGCTTGAAAAGTGAACGATACTTCTTGAACGAAGTTCAAGAAGGGATTTTTGCTTGAAAAGTATTTTCGGTAAATATTTGTACAACTAAATAAATATAAAATTTTGGAAGCACCGCGAGAGCGGTGCTTCTTTTTGAAAAACAAATGCAATTAAAGTAGTAGATATTTGGAATAAATCGGGATTTGTTAGAAATGGAATTATGGATTTAATATTTAATTGTTGTCAGATTAATTAACAAAATAATTACGGTTTATTGAGAAAAAATTGAAAATTATGGCATGGAATGATGAAAGCCTGCCGAGGTATTAGAGCGAGTGAACTGAAGGAAAGTGAGATTCAGAAATGGGAGCAGAAATGCTGGCAAGTCCTTAAAGATTGAGTGGCAAGGAAACTGAAGTGGTTTTGCAGGCTTTGTTTTGTTTATTTTTCAAAGAGTTTGTTCAATTCTGAATTGTTAAACAAATAATGGGATATACTTATATCAGGTGAGAGATATGACATTTAAGGTTGAAATATCTTTTGAACTATATATTAAATGTATAAAGGGATAGGCATAATATAATAAAAATGTATAAATGTTATATTTGTAAATATATGAAGATGTTTTGATGTAAAAGAGGAATGATATGCCACTGGAAAAAAATATCAGTAATAATATTAAGGGTAAAAAGAAAAAAATATCAAAGAATAAGATTTTTATAATATTGATGGTCGTTGGCTGTATGATGGGGTCGTTTTCGCATACAGCATTTTCTTCAATATTTGAGTTGATAATGAAGCAGTTTTCATTGTCAGCAGGTGAAGCCCAACTCATGACAAGTATATATTCAATGACAATAGGCATCACAACGATATTATCCGTTTTTCTAACAAAAAATATCAACAGGAAAGTGTTATTTCTAGGTGCAATGTTTGTATTTGGGAGTGGGGTATTATTTACTGCGATAAGTTTTAATTATGTATTGATATTAACAGGCAGAGTATTTCAGGCAATAGGAAGTGGTATTATCCTTACATTGTCACAAGTAGTTCTGCTTAGTTCGTTTTCAAAACAAAAGACAGGGCTTGTAATGGGAATTTATGGATTTATGCTAAACTTATCATCGGCACTTGCACCTGTTATCACGATAATGATTGTTAAAAAAATATCGTGGCAGACAATAATGTGGTGGATATTGATAATGTCTGTATTTGTGATTTTTTTGACATGGTTTAAATGTCATAGGAGGAAAAAAACACATTACGAAAATTACGATGAAAAAGAAAATATAAATTTATATAGCTGTGAAAAAAGTAAAATGTCGGCAAATTGTACTCTGGAAAATTGTTCAGGCAAACAGGATTTGAAAGAAAATAAGTTTTTTAAGCAGACAAATTTGACAGGCAATTTTTGTCGTTATTTTAATTCTTTACGACTGTTTTTATATCAAAAAATAATAGGATTATTTAAAAATTTTGATATAATATCTTTTTTGTTTAGCAGTATTTCGGTAATATTTCTTATGCTTGCCTGTATGTCGATAAGGGATATATCGGTAAAAGATATAAATTACTGGCAGAAAAATCTGACAGCGGATGAGTTTGTAAAGATAAGTGAATATGCGATTTTAAAGGTCGTACTTTATAGTTGTATATCCATAGTGTTTATTTTAATTTTTATAAGTCGGCAAAAGAAAATGAAAAATCCATATATCAGGCTGGAGTTATTTAAAAATAAAAGGTTTATGGCGGTTGTAGTGACAAGTATATTTATTTATGGTATCATGATGGGTACGGCATTGTGGTTCCCGGTTTATATAAACAGAATGACTGGAGCAGGCATGGAAAGAGCCGGTTATATAATGCTTCCGGGTGCTGTCATCATGGCAGTATCAAGTGTACTTGGCGGCTGGCTGTACCAGAAATATGGTATAAGGCTTTTATATGCGATCAGTATATGCTCGTTTATATTGGCATTTATTACGAGAAATGTTGTTCCGATATGGGTAATGTATTCATTTCGTTCAATCGGTATCGGAGCAATAATGATGCCTATGACTGCATGGGGAATGAAAGAGATTAAAAAAGAGTATTATTCAGATGGAACAGCGATAATATGCAGTCTTAGAACCATTGCAGGTGCATTGGGAACAGCAATAGCGTCAATTTTAGTTTAATGCTATAAAGCATCAAAATAAAATGGAGGAAGAAAATGCAAAATGAAGTAAAAGAGAGAGAAAAATTTGGCTCGCGTCTTGGATTTATCCTTGTATCGGCGGGATGCGCAGTCGGACTTGGAAATGTATGGAAGTTTCCGTACATATGTGGCGAAAACGGTGGAGCTGCATTTGTATTGATATATCTGGTGTTTCTTGCAATGCTGGGATTTCCAATATTGTGTGCAGAGTTTGCAATAGGACGAGGAAGTGGTAAAGGTGCGGCAAGGGCATTTGAAGTTCTTGAGAGTAAAGGAAGTAAATGGCACTATTTTAAATGGGTTTCAGTAGTAGGAAGTTATATTTTAATGGCATTTTATACAATGGTTGCAGGCTGGATGCTGTATTATGCATGGCTCGAAGCATCGGGAAAAATGACAGGGCTTGATTCAGAAAAAGTTTCTGCAAAGTTTGCGTCAATGCTTGGCAATCCGGGAAATATGACAATATGGACAATCGTGGCAGTTGTGCTTTCTTTTGGAGTCTGTGCGCTGGGACTTCAGAATGGCATTGAGAAAGTTACAAAGGTAATGATGTCACTGCTTATAATACTTATTATCGTATTGGCGGTACACTCCGTTGTACTTCCAAATGCGTCAAGCGGAATAAAATTTTATATGGTTCCAAATCTCGATACAATAAGATCCAGAGGACTAGGACCGGTCATATTTGATGCCATGACACATGCGTTTTTTACTCTTAGTGTAGGTATCGGTGCCATGGAGATATTTGGAAGTTATCTGAAAAAGGACAGG
>UMFS01047304.1_pt1 | contig 19532 bp, 13 predicted proteins | sample 1965071 | NCBI WGS metagenome assembly UMFS01 (sample SAMEA4836052, study PRJEB28245) | human gut metagenome | biome: gut microbiome; material: fecal sample | place: Denmark | collected 2008
ACCGTGGACGGTGAGCGGTTCCAGAATTACGAGGCGTACTTCACGATTCTTGATACCGGGAGTCAGCCTGTTTCCAAGGCGTGGCTTCGGGCTCTCTGGCACGGGGATCCGGATAGCCTCAGGCTCGCCCCGCGCGCCTGGCGGGATTTCGTTCGGGAAGGCCGCCCGGGGCTTCACCCGCTGAAGGCCCCAAGGCTTTCCGAATTCCCCTCTCCCTTTGATCAGCTGCAGAGTGACATGGAGGGGCTGCAGTGTCTCAGCCTCATCCGGGAACGCTTCAAAGATGATCCTCTGGGGTTCGAGCAGTGCGCGGCGGACCTCGTCTCGAAACTCGATCCTCACTTTGAAGGCTTCACCTTCAGCCGCGAGTGGCAGGACGGCGGCCGGGACACCGCGGGCCGCTATCGGATCACGACGGGCGGCACGGTTCACCCGGATGTCAGACTGAGCGCCGCGCTTGAAGCCCGGTGCTATGGGGCGGAAAAAGGGGTTGAAGTGTCTGAGATGACACGCCTGATTTCCCGAACGCAGCGGCGTGACCTCGGGGTCATGGTGACGACAGGCTACATTTCAGAACCCGCCTATCGGGAAGCGATCGACGGGAAGCATAAAATTCTGATTCTCACCGCCACTGATATCGCGCGGATTCTCCGGGATAGGGGGATCACGGCAAGCGGGGTGCCCGCATGGCTCGATTCCCTGACCGCCAAATATCATCGGATGTCGCTCTGACCCTCCCTTCGCATGAAGGGGATCAATCAGCTGGGGATTGCTTGAATCTGTCCGCTACTTCAACTCAATCGTGAGATTGAAGGCGTAGCGCTCGCCCGGGTGATAGCTCACGGTGATGAGGGTCACCTTCCCCTTCGGATCAAAGTAGCGCCGGAGAATCCGAAGCGCGGGCTCTCCTTCTTTCGCGTGAAGGGCTTCCGCGGGTTCCGCGGGGAGCTTTGTCGCCTCAATTGTCTGGCGCACCTCAGCGCACGTGTCCCCGTAAACCGACTGAATGAGTTCAATCATCAGGATATCGGGGTGAGCCGGGGCCTCGGTGACGAGTTCCTGCCGATCGCGGCTCACATATTCGCTCGTCCACGCGACCGGCGGTTCCCCTGCCCTTTCCCCTACGCGCACCATCGTGAAGCGGATCATCTTTTCACCCGGCACCGCGTGAATCCAATCAGCGCGCTCTTTGCTGATCACCACTTCCTCGATCTTGAGGATCCGGCGCTTGTTATTCGACGCGAGGCGGCCGAGATCCGAGAGCGTTGAGAGCCGCTGCCCGAAGCCCTGGGTGGATCCGCGGCTGATCACACGTGTCCCGACATGCGGCGTCCGGCGGATGAGACCGTGGCGCTCAAGTTGCGCGAGCGCCGCCCGCACCGTGAACCTAGAGACCCCTTCCCGCTTCATCAGTTCCATTTCGCCTGGAAGGAGAGTACCCACCGGATAGAGACCGCTCGCGATCGCGCGGGTCAGTTTATGAGCCAGTCTGTCCTTCAGCTGTACGCGAGTCATCGTCCCATCCTCTTTTCTAGTGTGCATAGGAAACCGGCCTCTATTGTAGTCGCGGAGAAGTACGGGTTTGTGAAAAAAAACCGGAAGGAGCCTTTGCGGACTCCCTCCGGGAACAGAGAGAAACAGTAGAGAGTTAGTTTGGATTTCTGTCAGGTCTTCTTAGTAGAGGCCGATCAGCTTCCACCAGGCCATGCCGGTGATGAAGACGAGGAGGACGTTAAGCGTCACCACGCAGAAGTTGATCTTGTAGAAGCGCGGGCGCTCGAAGTAACCCTGACCGAAGTAGATCGGGCCCGGGCCGCCTGCGTATTCCGTGATGCCCCACATAAAGTTCGAGAAGATACCGAAGCAGACCGCGACCATCAGAGCCGGAGCGCCGCAGCCAATAGCCACCGCGCAGAACGGGACATACATGGCAGCCACGTGGCCGGAAGCGGTAGCGAAGATGTAATGAAGGTAGATGTAAGCGAAGCCGAGAACGATGAAGGCGATGAGCCAGTCCGTGCCGACAAGCTGCGCCGCGACCGTCGCGGACATCCACTTGATGAAGCCAAGCTTCGTGAGACCGCCAGCGAGAGAGATGATGACGCCGAACCAGATCACGGTGTCCCAGGCAGCCTTTTCAGAAAGGACGTCCTTCCACTTCACAGCGCCCGAAATCAGGAGGTAAGCCACCACGCCAAGGCCGATCGCGTTAGCGTCGTAACCCGTGAGCATCGTGGTTGCCCAGCCGACGAGGGCGAGGATGAAACCGACACCGACAAGCTTCTCCTGGTGCGTCAGAGCGCCAAGCTCACCGAGCATCTTCTTGCCGAGAGCCTTCGCTTCCGGAGTCTTCGTCATCGTGGGCTTCACGAGGAACTTCGTCACGTGCGGGAGAATCACAAAGCAGATGGCGGCGGGGAGCAGAGCGGCCCAGAGCCAGGTGCCCCAGCTGATATCCACACCGAGGCCTTCCTTCGCGAGGTGCGCGCAGAGCGGGTTCGCGGCCATACCGGTGAGGAACAGAGCGCCCGTGATCGGCGTGAACTGGAAGCACGTCATGATGAGGTAATCACCGATCTTTTTACCGGACTCACCCGGGGTGGAACCCATCACATCGTTAATGGACTTCGCGATCGGGAGAATGATGCCGCCGGAACGAGCCGTCACGGAAGGCATAGCCGGAGCCATCACAAGGTCAGCGCAGCCCAGCGAATACGCGATACCGGTGGAAGAACCGCCGAACTTCGAGAGCATCAGGTACGCGATACGGCGGCCAAGACCGGACTGGACGAAGCCGAGCGACAGAACGTACGCCGAGAAAATCATCCACACCGTGCCGGACGCGAGGCCGGAGAGTGACTGGCTGAGAGTCAGCGTGCCTGAGAAATAAGAGACCGCGAGCGCCGTCATCATCACAGCGCCGGATGGCATCGGGTTAGTCAGAATCGCGGCGATGGTGCCGAGGAAGATTCCGAGCATATGGATCGCCTTCGGGTTAAGACCCGCAGGCACCGGGAGGAACCAGATGATGATACCGACCGCGATCGGTACGATCCAGCGCCAGAGCTGGACTCCAGAGGTTGCAGAAGCTTTTGGCATGATTGTGTCCCCGCTTTGAACGGTGATCTTTGTAATGCAGTGATAGGCTGCTGAGGTGCTGCTTCGCCCCAGGCGGAAGAGGATCCCGCCTGAGGCGCGGCCCCGGAAGAATCCGGGGCGGAGAAGGAGTTAGGAGTTCGCCTTCTCACCGAACTCGGCTTCGACGCGGTCCACGAATTCGGGGGCGAGGCCGATGTAGGTGAGCGGGTTCAGCATGTGGTCGAGCTCATCCTCGGTGAACGCGGCTTCCACTTCAGGCGTACGCATCAGGACGTCCTTCAGCGGGATTTCCTTCTGATAGGCTTCCATACAGGCCTTGTAGACGATGGAGTGAGAGGTCAGGCGGCCAAGCTTCGTCGCGAGGTGCATCATCACGCATTCGCTCATCATCAGACCCTTCTGCAGGAAGAGGTTCTTCTCCATGTGCTCCGGATAGACGATCAGGTTCTCAAGGATGTACTTCGATTTCGCGAGAGCGCAGCCAAGGAGGTGGCAGGCGCGCGGGATGCCTTCCCACTCGGAGAGGAAGCAGCCCCAGTCGCGCTCAGCTTCGCTCACCATCGACTCGACGATCGACGGGGCGATCGAACGGACGTTGCGGCAGAGGGCGAGAACGTTTTCGCAGACAGCGGGGTTGCGCTTATGCGGCATCGTGGAGGAACCGACCTTACCCATGAAGAACGGTTCTTCGAGTTCCAGGACTTCAGAACGCTGCTCAGTCAGCACTTCGTGAATGATGCGGCCGATGGTGCCTGCGCAGATTGCCAGCGTGCTGACAAATTCAGCCTGATTATCACGCTGGACGTGCCAGGCGATCGTGGGGCAGCGGAGACCGAGGATCTCAAACATGCGCTTCTGGGTTTCCAGTCCCTTCTCAGGCTGAGAGGCGAGCGTGCCGACAGCGCCGGCCATTTCACCGACAAAGACTCGCGGAGCCATCTCTTCAAGACGGGTGATGTCGCGGCCGAGTTCGTCAGCCCAGACAGCAGCCTTGTAGCCGAAGGTGATCGGCACGGCATGGACAACGTGCGTACGGCCGGCCATCGGGGTGGTGCGATACTTCTTCGCGAGAGCGAGACAGGCCTTCAGGCAGGCCTTCATGTCGCGGAGGATGACCTGATAGGCGTCGCGTTCGAGAAGGACCATGCCGGTGTCGACAATGTCCTGGCTCGTGGCGCCCCAGTGAACGAATTCACCGGCATGATCGGGAAGGACCGCCTTGAAAGCGCAGAGCAGCGGCACGATCGTGATCGAGGACTTATAGAATTCGCCGATCGAAGGGATATCAAGGAGTTCAGCCTTTGCGTATTCATTGATCACGTCAGCCTTATCCTTCGGGATAACGCCGAGCTCACCCTGAGCCTTGGCAAGAGCGGCTTCCGTGTCGAGCCACTTCTGGGCCCAGGACTCATCGCTCCAAATCTTGCGCATTTCGTCCGTGCTGAACATCGAACCATGGATCTGGCTATCAATTGCGGTAGACGGCATTTTTTGTCCTCTGTCTTACAAAGTTTAGGGGAGAAAAGCTGATCCTTTCAGCTGATCCCTTACCCGGTTATTTGGATGAGGACATTGTTCCGCTTTGTCTGGTTTCAGACCATGAAATCAGATATTTGAATTGACTTTAATCAATTTTTAACGATTGGTAGAATTTTTTAATTACTTTTAATCAATCATTTATAATTTTGTTCTGTTTTTAAAATACAAAAATAAATACCGTACAAATATCGTATTAATAGTTTTTGCGTGTATCCACGCTTGAATGATGCGATCTTAGTTTCCATGACCTCTAAAAATTTCCGTATTCCTTTGCCACAGTTTCATTCCCGAGCCGTTGTATCTTTTTGCGGACAGTGTATGTTGCTCTCTAATTTATAAACGCTAGCTCAATCGATTTCCACACGGCGAATTCGATAACAGAAACCAACGACCTAAACCATCACTCCTTACAGCCGGTCGTTTGCATTTTAATTACTGATATGATAATTTTAAGAGCGTTGGGAAATTTAAATTGAACACTAGAAGGTATATCTTCATGACTTCTTTTATTCGAGTTGCACCACCTGCCGAACAATGTCCGGCTAAAACCTGGATAGATGAGTCAGGGATCAACCGACTTGGCAGATCGGTTGCAGATCATTGTCTGATAGTTGGTACGATCGCCAAAGAGCTGCAAAAACTATTCCCGGAAACGATATCTTCAATCTTTCCATCCGGTTCTGCCCTTATCGCCGCATGCCACGACGTGGGAAAAATCTCCCCGACCTTTTTCCTTCGCCTTGAACTGATGGCGGGAATATCAGACGGCACTGTAAAGGAATTGCTGCAGGAAACCTCTTTCACCGATAATCCTGAAGCTATAAGACAGTATGAATCCGAGCGCTGGGGAGGACACCCGGGGGTCAGCTTTGTGACGATGATGGAACTGACTCACGATCATAACATTGCGACTGTGGTCGGACAGCATCACGGGTCTCTACCCAAGAAAGATCTGCAATGGCAGCGTGCCGATGATGAAGATTTTGGGGGCCCTCTTTGGGAAAAATCCCGCGAAAAATTTATCAATGAATGCGAGAACGAACTTAAAGAATCCTTTCCCGCCTCCATGACTACTGTGCAAAGGCAACTTGTGTCCGGCCTCACTACCGCGGCAGATTGGATTGGTTCGGGCTCAATTTTCGATAATCCAGAATCTCCATGGCAGCCTCTGATATCACAAGCTACCGCAGACGCAGGAATGAGTCCGGTAAGCATAAAGGGATCACTAACCTTTGGAGAAATTTTCAAAGATAACGACGGCACTCCTTATTCTCCTAATAAATTTCAGGAGGCTTTAGGCAAAGTCGCCAGTGAACCAGGTGTTTATATCCTTGAAGCGCCAATGGGATTAGGAAAGACTGAAGCCGCACTCTTCGCGGCTTACCTAGCTCTCTCTTCTGGTCATGCCCGTGGCATTTACTTTGCGCTGCCAACGCAACTCACCGCGAACAAGATCTACGAACGCTTCGCCAATTTTCTAAGCGCCGCTGCTCCGGACTCGGATCTCCCCGGACTTCTTCACGCTAATGCTGAGGATTTTTTTGAGCACCTTGATATGGGGGGTGGGGAGTTTACTCCGGGAAACAGCTGGTTCTCTGCAAAAAAGCGGGGACTTCTCGCACCTTTTGCGGTCGGTACTGTTGATCAGGCACTCCTTTCTGTGATGGCTGTGCGTCACAGTTTTGTACGGCTGTTCGGTCTTGCAGGCAAAGTCGTCGTAATCGATGAGGTTCATAGTTATGACGCCTACACTGGATTCCTTCTGAAGGAACTTATAAATGAACTAGCTGCCTTGAAGTGTACGGTTATCCTTCTCTCCGCAACTCTGACACGATCAAGCCGCCATCAGCTTCTTTTCCCTGAAAAAGCAAAATCATCAAGGGGGAGAAGAGAACTGTCAGAGGATGAACGGCAAGACTTCGGGTATCCGGTCATTTCTTATCGAAAAAATGGCACTGTGGGGCACATCTCGTTTCCTCCTCAGCCCGATTCAACTGTTTTTGTTTCATTGCATCACGAAGAACAAGGTGAACGGGACGCTATTGAGGAAGCACTAAAAAGGGCTGAAAACCATCAGCAGGTACTCTGGATAGAAAACGATGTCGCGACCAGTCAAAGAATTTACCGGTTGCTGGCAGCACGAGCGAAGGAAATTGGTGTGGACTGCGGGTTGCTTCACTCCCGATTTACACGGGGCGATCGACAAAACATTGAATCCGCATGGGTTCCCCGCTTAGGGAAATCAGGATGGGCTCACCGTCTTGATTGCGGCCGTATCCTGGTTGGCACCCAGATTCTTGAACAAAGCCTGGATATCGATGCTGATTTCATGGTATCCCGGATTGCGCCTATCGATCTGATTTTTCAGCGATCAGGCAGACTCTGGCGTCATCAAAAGACTCCTCGTTCTGATGCCGCTGTGCGTGAAATGTGGATACTTTCTCCCACACTTCAGGAAGCCCTGGAGAATCCTCGGCAGAACCTAGGATCTTCCGCGGCTGTCTATAGTCCTTATACGCTTTGCCGGACACTGGAAACTCTGGAACCTGTTTCTGAATTAGCAGTCCCCTCCGACATTCCCCGGCTGATGGAAGCCGCTTTGGGTGACAGACCCGAAACAGGCCTGTTTGGGAATCTGAAGAATGACCTTCTGTATGGGACTCCCAAATGCCCGGGTATTTATCGCCTGATTGAGGACGCTAGGAAAAATCTCAATAATCCTTGCACCTCAACGGAGGATGACTCAACTGCGCAGACCCGGCACTCAGAAATTCCCACTGTGGATATGCTTCTTATCCAAAACATAGCTACCGAGAATGGCAGAACGGTACTGACTCTCCTGAATGGAGAAAAAGTAACATTCCCCCATGAGCAGAAGGACTTTTCCAAATCCCAGTGGAAAAAAATCGCCTCTTCTTTGAGAAGCAGTTTTATTCACCTCTCAGTTACCCGCGCGAAAGGTTTTTCTATCAGTTTTGAAAAAGCCAAAGCATTCGGTTTCGGAAACTTCATCTACTTAGGCTCACCGAATTCCGAGAATCTTTTTATAGCTTTAATTGATCAATCCGGCACCGCTTTCAACCTGTCACGCGACTGCACGCAGTACTACGACTCGACGATTGGATGGTGCCTGGAAAAGGAGTAGCGCCAATGAGTTACAACTTGCTTGACGAGCCTTGGATTCCAGTTGCCGGTCATGAACCAGTCTCTCTGCAGGCGATTTTTTCTGACGAATCGCTCCGCCATTTAGGAGGAAATCCCGTTGAGAAAATTTCCGTAATGAATCTCCTGCTGGCGATTTCCCAGGCCGCGTGCACTCCGGATAATGAGGAGGAGTGGAGACAACTGGGAGCCGATCTGAAAAAATTTGGAGAACGATGTCTCTCTTACCTCAGATCACGCCGGGATCTTTTCGAATTATATGGGGATAAACCTTTTCTTCAGTTTCCCGCAATTAAACTGAAAATTTCGGAGCCGCAGAAAATCGGCGGTTTATACCCTCATATAGCGACAGGTAATACGACTGTTCTTACCCAAAGACAGTTGGATCATTCGTTTACCGATGCTGAAAAAGCTGTGGCACTGCTAGTGCAGATGAACTTCTCCTTAGGAGGAAAGCGGACTGATAACTCTTTTTCTCTGTCAGCCGGCTACAGCCTGAAAAAAACTTCTGCAAAACCAGGGTCGGGGGTCGGTTATAACGGTTTTCTTCACACCTATTGCTTCGGAAAATCCATTCTTGAAACAATTTCGATGAATACCTTTACCGAAGAGGAAATCGAAGATTCGAATCTTTTTCCTTCAGGCGTCGGTACGCCTCCCTGGGATGCCATGCCAAAGGGAGAGGATGATGAAATCGCTCAGGATTTAAAGGAATCTCTTGAGGGGCAGCTCCTCTCAATGAACCGATTCTGCCTGCTCGATAAAAACGGCATCTATATCACCGAAGGTATTGTCCTTAATGATGGCAGCGTTGATCCGTCAACCCTCCTGAAAAAGAACAAGAAAAATGTCTTCCGCTGTGAAGAGGTTCATCCAGAGAAGAGACCGTGGCGGGATCTGGTTGCTCTGACTTCATGCCTGGATTCTCAAAGTGACAACAACAGTATCTGCTGGCGTCTGAATCTCGCGCTTTCTAAGCTGGCGTACGCCCGTGAGAGCGTTGGCATCTGGTCCGGGGGGCTGCAGGTCACTTTCAGTATGGGAACTCAGAAAGTTTCTTCTACCAACGATTACGTGGAATCCGCTGTAGAGATTTATCCGCATGAGCGCTGGTTCAGAACCTATAAAACTGAATTCGCATATCTGGAAGAAATGGATAGGACACTTCAGAGAAGCGTCCGCGAGTACGTCATGCCTTATGGAAGCAGCTCAGGAGCCGGAAATTTAGCTGACGCGTCAAAACTCGCCGGGCGGGCCTCGCTTCTTTTCTGGGAACGTTGTGATCCTCTGAAGCAAAGAATCATCAACCTCTGCAGAAACAATGAATCTCCAAAACTGCGCTCCAGAATAGATGACATTGTTCTGGATATTTTCAATATCGTCTGCCCCAAAACGTCCAGCCGTCAACTACTGGATTGGGCAAGAGCGTATCCATCTGTCGGCCGTGCCCGCTGGGCGCGGTCCAGGAGTCCGAAAATGGAAGTTTTTATTTCCCGTATTCTTCAGATCATCAAGCAAAGCAAGGGAGACGCCGCCGCTTTGAGACGCGCGTTCAACCCCGCGACGCAGTATGAAGCCTGGCCGATTCTTATTCCTATCCTCACTCAGGAGAAAGTGGATCTAAAGAGCGACGAAAAAGACGCTTATTTCCTGGTCGCCGCCGCGCTTGCTCAAAGTAAGGTGGAAACCGATGGAAATCAGGATCTGGGCAAAGCGCTTGCTGTCTGTTTCGCTAATTCAGGAAACGGCGGGGAATCATCTCATTCTCCTGGAGCGCAGCGCCTTCAGAGGCTTCTCTCCTGTGACTCCCTGAGTGAGGCCTGCCGGGTGCTTCGGCCGATGCTTCATCTGATCCAGAGTCAAGGAAACGCACACCTTTCCTACTCTCAGCTCCTTGAGGATCTGCGGGATTTCCGTTTTGATACTGGAAGAGAACGGGTCAAGATGCAATGGGCGATTTCTTTCTATGGGAGATCGGCCGATTCCTCCAACGAAGAGGCTGTATAAGAAATGACGACAAAGTTTTATCTCAGCCTTCTTACGCTGAGTCCTATCGATCTCGCATGGAATCGAGTAACAGACCCTTACAGCCTGCACCGTATTATCTGTGGGCTTTTTGGATTGGGCGGTATCGAGAAAAAAGGATCTGCTCCCTCAGGCATTCAATGGCGACTCGCAGAAGGACATCGAGATCAGACACGTGTTCTGATTCTCTCTAAGGTGCCCCCATCGACCCCCATGTTTGGGAGTCTCGAAACCAAAGAACTGCCTGATGGATTTCTTGACAGTCGGTATTACCGATTCTATGTGAGAGTCAATCCGAGCATCTTCCACCACGTTTCCAGAAATGTGGAGCCTGTACGCGGAGATGAAAACATCATTCAGTGGTTCGCGGACCGTGCACCTCGCTGGGGTTTCTCAGTCGATCCGGGCGCTGTGGAAGTTACTTCAAAAAAGGTCGTGACTTTCAGAAAAGATAACAGCAAGGTCACGCTCTCACAAGCCGATCTTCGCGGCACGCTTGAGGTCACCGACAAAGACATTTTTTCTGAATCTTTTGCAAATGGAATTGGCCGCGGGAGAGCTTTCGGCTGCGGCCTATTACAGATTATTCCCGTTTCTCTCTCTTCTGAGGCTTAAGAGGCAAACTATGAAAAAGAATCCCTACACTGGCAAGATCGTTGAATACCATATTCTTCAGAGCTTTCCTGTTACGTGTCTGAACCGTGATGACGTTGGTTCCCCGAAAACAGCCCTGATTGGGGGTGTCCCCCGTTCCCGAGTCAGCTCTCAGTGCTGGAAGCGCCGCGTGAGAATGGATCTTCACTCTCTTCTTGACAATAACAACAACGATGCCGAACCCCAATTCCAGCTCGGTATTCGTACGAAACATATTTCGGATCTTGTCTCTGAAGCCTGCAAGAAACTGGGTGCGACTGATGAACAGGCTGCCGTCAGCGGCGACACCATTTCTCAGGCTCTGGCCAAAGACACGCTTGTGTTCATCAGCCCTGCAGAGTGCAACTCATTTGCCGAATATGCCAAAGAGAAAGGGTTTGACCTCCAGATTCCGGCAGGGAAAGAAGGGGCTAAAAAACTGAAGAGTATTACCCAGGAGCTTGTCAAGCTGTCGAAAAAGATTCTCGACAAAAACTTCAATGTGCTTGATATTGCGCTCTTTGGCCGCATGGTAGCCCAGGCACCTGAGATGGAGGTACAGGCAGCAGCCTCTTTCTCCCACGCTATTTCCACGCATAAATCTGTTCCCGAAATTGATTACTTCACGGCTCTTGATGACATGAGAAAACCTGAGGAACAGGGCAGCGCTCATCTTGGACCGATTGAATACAACTCAGCCACGTACTACCGCTATATCAGCCTGGACCTGGGACAGCTCGCGGACACATTCGGCATTGAAGAGGAATCTGACGAAGAAATGAAGAAAGCCGTTGAAATTTTCACGAAAGCTCTCTTCGTTGCCGTTCCCACAGCACGTCAGCACTCCTGTTCCGGTGCCAGTCCCTGGGACTATGCCAGAGTCTATGTCCGCAAAGGGCAGCGCTTGCAGGTGCCCTTTGAGACCCCTGTACGCTGCGATAACGGCTATTTGAATCCGAGCATCAAGGCATTGGACTCCTATCTTGATAAGAAGGAAAAAATGTGCGGATCGCTGTTTGGCAAAATCGCTGGTTTCGAGTGGGGAAAAAACGAGGATTATTCCATTGACGATCTGATCCACGGAATTCAGGCGGCCATCTAGGAGAGCGGTTATGAAAACTCTCTTGCTCTGGCTGGAAGGCCCATTGCAAAGCTGGGGGCACGACTCCCAGTTTGATCGGAGAGACACGCTTCCGTTTCCGACCTTATCCGGCATCTGCGGAATGCTTTGCGCAGCCCTAGGGGCTGGCGGACCCCAAACGGAACTGCTCTCCCGTCTTTCCAAAGCAAAATGGGAATGCCAGTCGTTCATACTGGATAAGAAAACGCCTTCGCCTATGCTCGTCGATTTTCAGGGAGTCGGAAATGGATATGACGGTAAGGACCCGTGGGAGAATCTTTTCATCCCAAAGACGGACGAAGGGAAAAAGCCCGCGATGGTGACGGGTTCCAAACTGACTTATCGGTTTTACCTGCAGTCGGCCGCGTTTTCTGTTTATCTGTCGTTTGACGATGAAGAACTCGCGAATACTCTTTTCAATGCTTTAAAGTCTCCTGTATGGGCGCTTTCCCTGGGACGGAAAAACTGTGTTCCTTCCGAGATTATTCCTCAGGGTTTATTTGACACGGCGGAAGAAGCAAAGAAAGAAGCGGTATCGCTAGCTGAAAGGAAAAATAGAAAACCTCAATTCACCGTTACTGAGGAGGAAGCTCCGGAAAAAGGAACTGTCATGCTCCTCAACGATGTACCAGTCTCCTTCGGTGTTATGAAGAAGTATCGTGACAGAGTGGTTACTGTGATTCCTGCAGCTCCCGAAGGTTAGTGCTATGGGAACTGGCCCCAGACTCTATGTCAAGATAACGAGAGACACGCTTCCAAGGGTAAAGGATAAGTATCCATTCCTATACCTGGAACATGGAAGACTCGCTATTGACGACAGCAGCGTGAAGTGGATCGATTCCGATGGAAACGTCGTGAGGATACCTATTGCTACAATCTGTTCGCTGTTTCTGGGGCCAGGCACCACTGTAACTCATGAGGCTATTAAGGTTCTCTCGGCTGCCAACTGTTCAGTGTGCTGGATGGGAGAAGATAGTCTTCTTTTTTATGCATTCGGTGATTCGCCGACTGCAGATACAAAAAATTTCCGCTTTCAAATGAAAGCGGCTGCTAATCCAACAACTCGTTTGTGTGTGGCAAAGAGAATGTTTCAGGATCGCTTTCCAGGAGAGGATCTGACAAACAGAAACCTCAGTGATCTGAGGGGTATGGAAGGCAGACGAGTCAAAGCCTTATACCTTGAAAAAGCCACATACTACCGGGTGGGATGGAGCGGTCGGTCTTTTGTCCCAAATCACTTTCAACTATCCAGTACAACGAATCAGATTCTTACCGTATGCAATGCAGCTCTATATGGGGTTACAGCATCTGTCATACATGCATTGGGATACTCCCCTCACATTGGTTTTGTGCATACCGGTTCACCATTACCATTTGTCTACGACATATCCGACCTATATAAAGCTGAGGTATCGATTGATCTAGCTTTTGCTCTGACACGGCAACTAAACGGAATATATGAAAGAGAAAAAGTTTCTGATGCTTTCAGACAAAGGGTGATTGATCTGGATCTCCTTAAACGGATGACGCTCGATATACCGCGATTATTGGGGAAGAACGAATGATCGTAGTGATTGCAAATAGTCTTCCTGACCGAATACGTGGAAGAATGAAATTGTGGTTTATTGAGCCGAAACCCAATGTCTTTGTTTCAGGCGTCACTGACCATGTAGCCGACAAGGTTGTGTCTTATCTTCTCGATAATTGCCCGTTAGAGTCCGGACTGCTGGTTTTTAAAAGCGTGGGCAAAACACCCTATTACAAGATTTTCAATCTGGGTTCCACCTCCAAAGAACTTATTACAATATCTGGAATTCAGCTTGTTATTGAAAAGAAAATCTCTTGAGTACGTTCTTTAACAATCTGGAATCATATGGTCTTTTTTTGATATACAAAATATTGATTTAATCATCAAAAAATATACCAAATGTCGGTCTTTTCTCTGCCTACGCAGAGGTGTTTCCATGACTAGCTGGAATGATCGCCTAAAGCAAGTCTTTTCTCTGCCTACGCAGAGGTGTTTCTCAATGAGAACCGCATAAATTCCATCACGGATTCTTTTCTCTGCCTACGCAGAGGTGTTTCCGGAACTGCGCGTACTCTTCGTCAGTTGAGAATCTTTTCTCTGCCTACGCAGAGGTGTTTCCCCGAAGAGAGATCTTCGGGCTTTTTTATTGCGCTTTTCTCTGCCTACGCAGAGGTGTTTCTACGAGGATCAAGACGGCCGGGTCCAAGGCGCAGCTTTTCTCTGCCTACGCAGAGGTGTTTCCCGTAGACATCACCCGCTTCGACCACAAACCCACTTTTCTCTGCCTACGCAGAGGTGTTTCCACTTTGTAGCGGTGCGGCCTCCAGATCTCAGCCTTTTCTCTGCCTACGCAGAGGTGTTTCCAAGGCAACGAAGAAGATGCCTACTGTGATCGGCTTTTCTCTGCCTACGCAGAGGTGTTTCCGTATAGCGGTAAGCGGTAAGGCTCGAGAGGTCCTTTTCTCTGCCTACGCAGAGGTGTTTCCTCGACGCCGAGTAACTCTTTGTATTTATTTTCCTTTTCTCTGCCTACGCAGAGGTGTTTCCTCGACGCCGAGTAACTCTTTGTATTTATTTTCCTTTTCTCTGCCTACGCAGAGGTGTTTCCTCGACGCCGAGTAACTCTTTGTATTTATTTTCCTTTTCTCTGCCTACGCAGAGGTGTTTCTCTGTCACCTGGCTGTGGCTACGTCCAGAAAGTCTTTTCTCTGCCTACGCAGAGGTGTTTCTGTGTGATCCACTCCGGTTCCGCCAGTCCACCCACTTTTCTCTGCCTACGCAGAGGTGTTTCCGTACCGAGGCTCTATCTCCATCATCCGGCATCCTTTTCTCTGCCTACGCAGAGGTGTTTCCGGCATCACGCCATACGTTCTTTAATAGGGGAGCTTTTCTCTGCCTACGCAGAGGTGTTTCTGTCCTGCGCCTGCTGCTTTACAGACGCGGCTTCCTTTTCTCTGCCTACGCAGAGGTGTTTCCAGAGCAAATACGCGGCTGTCGACTATGGTTCGCTTTTCTCTGCCTACGCAGAGGTGTTTCCGAGTACTTTAAAGACTCCCCGGAAGGCGTCGCCTTTTCTCTGCCTACGCAGAGGTGTTTCCAGATCGTCTACCCCAAATGCCATGATCCGTTCCTTTTCTCTGCCTACGCAGAGGTGTTTCTTCTTGAGTATTTCCGAAGGGTGGGAGCGCAGTCTTTTCTCTGCCTACGCAGAGGTGTTTCTATAGCTGTCCCCGGGAATGCGGCGGAAACTGACTTTTCTCTGCCTACGCAGAGGTGTTTCCTCCTGATCCGTCTACCTGCGTTGCAGCCGCATCTTTTCTCTGCCTACGCAGAGGTGTTTCCTGCGACTGCACGCTTCCGGACGAGTTATCCACCTTTTCTCTGCCTACGCAGAGGTGTTTCCGGGATTGACGACAAGGTCAGTTTTGAGCGCAGGACTTTTCTCTGCCTACGCAGAGGTGTTTCTGACAGTATCATCGGCAGCAACAGAAGCGCAGACTTTTCTCTGCCTACGCAGAGGTGTTTCTCTTTGCGCGCGCGTCTGCTTTCGCGGGTAAGGCTTTTCTCTGCCTACGCAGAGGTGTTTCCTGATGCGATCACGACAGCACAGACCACGGCTGCTTTTCTCTGCCTACGCAGAGGTGTTTCTCCCCCACTGCATCGCCCAGGTTGTCCCGGAACCTTTTCTCTGCCTACGCAGAGGTGTTTCCTACGGCCTCACGGCTCTCAGAGCGAAAGGCCGCTTTTCTCTGCCTACGCAGAGGTGTTTCCTGGAGAAGAACCATTTATCCGAATAGACGACCACTTTTCTCTGCCTACGCAGAGGTGTTTCCCTGTTTTTTAGTGTCTTGGGTTCCCTGATTGCCTTTTCTCTGCCTACGCAGAGGTGTTTCTTAGCAGGTCTCGTGATGAGCTTGAAAGACATGCTTTTCTCTGCCTACGCAGAGGTGTTTCTCAGTACACCGGGAAGAACGAGGATTTCACCGCCTTTTCTCTGCCTACGCAGAGGTGTTTCTGATTGACCGTGCTTACGACAGCGTCTTTGTCCCTTTTCTCTGCCTACGCAGAGGTGTTTCCCCTTCTACAGCCGTAGGCGTTGCCCTAGACGGCTTTTCTCTGCCTACGCAGAGGTGTTTCCCCCTCGCGACCTCACGGTTGTGGAGCTCGTCGCTTTTCTCTGCCTACGCAGAGGTGTTTCCAGAGCAAGTGCTGCAGGAAACCGCCGACGAGCCTTTTCTCTGCCTACGCAGAGGTGTTTCTATCTTCAACTGCCTTATCTCCAAGCACAGGAACTTTTCTCTGCCTACGCAGAGGTGTTTCTCAGGCATTCGATCAGCCGATCACCCCACCAGGCTTTTCTCTGCCTACGCAGAGGTGTTTCTATGTCTAAAGGCTCTTTGATTCTTACTTTGGTTCTTTTCTCTGCCTACGCAGAGGTGTTTCTGATCCCAGAGCGAGATAGATAAACCTTTCGCCCTTTTCTCTGCCTACGCAGAGGTGTTTCCCAGACCGGGGAGTTTCTTGCCGCCGGCATAGACTTTTCTCTGCCTACGCAGAGGTGTTTCTATCGGCAGAGTTGATGGCTTTGTTCTGTTCAGCTTTTCTCTGCCTACGCAGAGGTGTTTCTCACCGCCTCCAGCTTCGGGATCATCGTTCCGATCTTTTCTCTGCCTACGCAGAGGTGTTTCTTCACTATGCCGCGTTGTGACTAGGCTCGCGCGCTTTTCTCTGCCTACGCAGAGGTGTTTCTAATCAGGTTCCCCGCCATATAGCCTCTGTCAGCTTTTCTCTGCCTACGCAGAGGTGTTTCCCTGATATGACGAGTCGCGGATCGAGGTCTGGCCTTTTCTCTGCCTACGCAGAGGTGTTTCTAGGTCTGTAAAAAAGCGCTCTCCATTCTGAAACTTTTCTCTGCCTACGCAGAGGTGTTTCCAGCCGCGAACCGGGCCTCCTTCTCTTCTGGAGCTTTTCTCTGCCTACGCAGAGGTGTTTCCTTGTTAGCCTGAGTAATATCCTGAGCTGCCCGCTTTTCTCTGCCTACGCAGAGGTGTTTCTACACCAGTGCATGACGGCACTGAGTACGTTGACTTTTCTCTGCCTACGCAGAGGTGTTTCCTGAGTGCAACCGCTCAGTTACAACAGCACCCACTTTTCTCTGCCTACGCAGAGGTGTTTCTCGCGATTAAAAGCAGGCAAGCCGATGTCATACCTTTTCTCTGCCTACGCAGAGGTGTTTCCCATCTATAGAGTCTCAGCCGGGCGACGAAGTGCTTTTCTCTGCCTACGCAGAGGTGTTTCCTGCCGGGCTACGTGGTACCGACGCGAGTTTTTCTTTTCTCTGCCTACGCAGAGGTGTTTCGTGGTCTCCGGATGTCAACGGACGGGAAGTGTTATCAAGAGCGATAAAATTTGACCAAGTAAATGAACCGACCCCTAAGCCAAGATCCTTCACAATCCTGAGGATCGCCGTGTCGGAACAGACCTTGGCGGCATAAAAGATTTCAGTATGGGGATGGCTGCTGAAAGCTTCCTGGATTTCTTGAATGTACCTTCCTATCTCTTGTTTCGAATGAACGTAGATAGGAGTTGGATTCCGATTTGCAAACCCATCGAAGTTCGCATCGTCAAAACAAAACTTTCCACTCCTCTCAGAAAACCGGCAGTCTTTTAAAAACAGGTCTTTCTTCAGTTCATTAAAGTTATGGATCACCGGGGCTGACATCCTGTTCTATCGGAACTGGTAAAAAATGGTCGGACGGGTTTCTAGAGCTTTATGTTGGGAACCGTTGACACGCGAAATTTCTACGGTGCCGGCTCAAGCGTCTCAATAATGAGGTTCTCAAGCTCCGATAGCCGCAGCTCCGGATCCGGCGTCTGCACCGATGCCTGGAGGGCGTTCCGCACTGAATGCGTCGAACTCTTGATCACGAGAAGCCCCCAGCCGGGCAGCGACTCCCGCACAAAGTTCCTATAGGCGTCCTCAAACCCGGTCGGCACCGCGAGCCACCGGTAGTCGTACGGCGTCGCTTTCTCCGGTTCCTTCGCGAGGTAAAGCCCATCCGGGCGCTTCGGCTCAACGGAGATTCCGTGGAGCCTCAGGGCTCCGGTCTTTGTGCTCCGGTTCTCGATAATCACGCAGTCCACCGATCCGGCGGTCTCGGTCGACACTGGCTCGGTGCTCGAAATCACGCGGAACCGCGACCGCTTCGGGCGGCTCGCTCCGACAAGAAAGCCGCCTGAGTCCGCGGAGAGCGTGAGCACCGCCTCAAGCTTGAAACTGTTCTTCCGGTAGAACGCGGGCGGAATCCCCTTCTTCTTTTCCTCGGGGCGTTTTTTCTCGCGCGCCGCCTCGCTCTTCGCCTCTTTCACGGCTTTCCAGGCGTCGTTGAGATCGGCGCGCCGGATTTTCCCGTCGAGGATATCCGTCATCAGGCTGTCCGCGAACACCCAGTTCCCGTCACCCGCCAGGCGGTAGGCGAGCGCGATCGTGTTCGGGCTCGCCTCCACGGTCTCAATACTCGGGTGGCTGCGGCCGACCTGCGCCTCGCGCTTCAGATATTCCTCATAGTGACGCCCGGCCCCGAACCGCTTCCAGAGCTCGCTCGCGTGCATGCCGCTTTTTTTCGCCGCTTACGCCAGCCAAAGCGTGTAGTTCTGAAACCCGCCGTTCCGCCAGAATTCTCCCTCGCGGATCCGTTTCAGGATCTGATAGGTGACACCCCAGTGATCGCGCGAACGTTTCAGCTCTTCTTCGAGCTTCAGGAGATTCGCGGCGTTTTCGGGTGACACCGCGTCCGGGGTCTCTTTTTCAGTCATTTCCAACTTTCTCCTTTGGCGGCAGAGCAAGGCTAATTGATCATTTTATAGGAGAAAACGCCCGGCAAACCGCCGCTTCCGACGAACCGCAGGCATAAAAAAACCGCCCGGGGAAGCGTGATTCCTTCAGGCGGCTGAGTACCGTTTATAAAAACGGAACCGGATTAATAGACTTCGCTTGTGAGATTCTCGGGGGCTCCCTTCCACGCTGCCTTGAAGGCCTTCGTGAGACCCGGGCGGCCGCAGACCGCGAGGGTCGCGGGGTGCTCAGCAAGAACCGTTTCGGGTTCCAGGTGATCGTGATTCTCGCCCGTCTCGTGAACCCGGAGATCAATACCGAGCTCGCGGCAAAGCGTCTCAACGCGTTCAAACCCGCCCTCAGACCGGTTCTTCACGGACCACCAGAGCGTGATCGAGGGAACGGGTTTCCCAGCCTCTTTATCCCGCTTCAGCTCTTCCATCCAGCCAAGGAACGGAGCGATACCAGCGCCACCTGCGACCCACGCGGCGGTCTTCCCCGGAATGAACTTCGGGAAGAACGCGCCCCACGGGCCTTCGACATAAATCGTGTCACCAGCCTTCATCAACGCGAGGTTCTTCGTCCACTCACCCGCTTCCTTGATCCAGAAAGTGAGGAGGCCGGTCTTCTTATCCGCTCCCGCGACCGCGAACGGGTGAGAGTCTTCCTTGTCACCCGGGCGGGAGAGGTAAACAAAACGACCCGGTCCGATCGTGTCCGCGAGCTCCGTCTTCACGTCAAGCTGCAGAACGCCGCCGTCCGCCTTAATGGAGTCGAGCGCGCCATCGTAACGCATCGCGGAGCCCTTGCGGCCGCGGATGATGTTGACCGAGGCCCAGACGCCGAGGATCGCGGCGATCGTCGTGACCCAGCCAAGCGGCATCATGAGTTCGGTTTCCTTAAGCGTCCGCAGCGCGTGGAACGCAAGGAAGATATACATCCAGGCCCACATCAGATGCACCTTTTCCCACTTCGGCCACGAAATCTTCTTCTTCGCGTGCTTGATATCGCGCCAGATGACGGAAAGCATATAGAGCGAGACGAGAATGCCCGTGAGACCCGCGATCGGGTGCGAATACACCCAGACCCCG
>UMFS01013231.1_pt1 | contig 19086 bp, 20 predicted proteins | sample 1965071 | NCBI WGS metagenome assembly UMFS01 (sample SAMEA4836052, study PRJEB28245) | human gut metagenome | biome: gut microbiome; material: fecal sample | place: Denmark | collected 2008
ATCTTTAGGTAATGGGGTGACTCTTTAATCACAGGTGGTCTTATATGAAAAAAGAAATTCTTTCGGAAGATGATGTTCATAAAAATTTTCTTTCTGATAATAATGTTTCCCAAAAAAAATTGATGGAAGATAGCATTTTAGACAAATATATCAGTTGCCGAAAAGAAGACAGCATTTTTAAGGAAAATGATACCTTTTTAAAAGAGGATATTATCCCGGATGAGAGTAATATTTTTGAAGAGGATGACAATGCACCTGACTGTTATGAATTATCAGCTCTTTTTTTTGTATATAAATTTCTTTTTAGGTAACAGCAATAGGCAGTTTGCTGATAGGTTTATGAATGTAGTAAATTGAGAAGCCGGATTGCTGCATTTTAAAATTGGCTTGTATTTAGGGAGAGGGTGTCGTATATGGTGGAGTGTGTTACATATCTGAGAGTATCAAAAAATGATGGTCTTAGAGAAAGAGATTGTACTTTCAATTCCAAAGATATGGCTAATGTAAACGGTAATGCTGTCTGCAGTGCTATTAGTAGTATTACTAATAGTGTGGAAAATCAGAGGAAATTACTTGAACGGTTTATTTTGAAAAATGATTTTAAACATATTGCTGAGTTTGTTGATGAGGGATATACGGGCACGAATTTTAACAGACCGGGTTTTATAAAAATGCTTGGCTGGATTGAAAAAAATAATGTCAGATGTATTATGGTAAAAGACCTGTCAAGACTTGGGAGAGACTACATTGAGACCGGAAGATTGTTAGAATATTATTTTCCTATGAACAACATCCGTGTGATTTCTGTTTCCGACGGATATGACAGCGACAAAGCGGACTATCACGAGAGAAAGATAACAGTGCCTTTGTTAAATCTGTTAAACGACTCATATGCGAGAGATATATCATGTAAAGTAAGATATTCGCAGAAAGTAAAAAGGGAAAGTGGAAAATATATAGGGGCATTTGCGGTTTACGGGTACAAAAAGTCTGATAGTGATAAAAACAGGCTTGTTATAGATGATGTGGCGGCAAAAGTCGTGAAACAGATATTTGATATGCGTATTGCCGGATATTCTGCTGAAAAAATCGTAAGAGCATTTAATGAGGAAAAGATATTGTCACCGTATATGTATAAAAAAGCGAACAACAGCAATTATAAAACTTCTTTTGCAAATTCGGAAATGTCTGTATGGAAACCTTACTCAGTTAGAAGAATTTTAAATAATGAAATTTATACGGGAGTTTTACAACAGGGCAAGACCAGAAAAATTAATTATAAACTAAATAAAAGGATAAATCTAAATAAGGAAGAATGGGTTTGCTGCGAGGAGACAGTTCCGGCAATAATCTCAAAAGAACAATTTATGTATGCGAACATATCATTATCTAATAGAAAAAAAATGTAAAAATCGCACTCCATCGGGGATTACCACACGGCTGAGAACAACCTCACCTGATTCATTGGTTTCTTTTATTTCATCCTCAGGTATTTTTGGAGGATATTCGGCATACAGTGTGTGGGGAGGTATAACGAATACTTCCGCACTTTCAGGCTCGTTTTCATCTATCGGAATAAGGCTTATGTTTTGTATAGAGGTTTCGCCGGGCAAAATTTCCGTTCCGGCTATCTCAACTTCTTCGTAACCTCTTGCACGCACAAGCACATTATATACGGAATAAGGCTGGTTACTTAAAGGTGTCATACTGTATTGGAGCGGCGGTGTTCTCAAAGTTATGACTGGTGTTTTTCCGGAAGAGTCAGTTGTGAGATTGTCTATGGCACTATCGCTGAAATCGGGGTATGTTATCTCAATCGAAGCATTTTCAACAGGTCTGCCGGAAACAGAGCTTGTTACAAATGCCTGAAAATATCCCTCGTTGCTTATGTTATCATTTTTTTGCATGGGTGTTTCGTTTATATCGGGTGTCTGTCCGTTTGTTGTGGTGTCCATGATTAATTGCTCCTTTCATCAACAATACAATGAACAAGCTCATTGTATCGCCAATTATCTTTTTATGGCTGAACTGTTACCATCAATACAAAAAAGTTTATTAAAATATATTCACAGGAGATGAAAATGTGATAAACTGATATAGTGTGCCGGTGACTGTGTCTGATAAAATTCAGGTTTTGATATATAGCTTAATGGTTATTATTAAGCTTAATGGTGAATAATAACTTGTTATGCGATTTTTACATCAGCATTATAAAATATACTCTTGGTATCTTCTAAAAACAAATACTTTCGGCTGGATTTTTTGTTCAGAAGATTTCGAGAGTACATTAAAAACTTAGGAGGAAGATATGAAATACGATTGTTGTTTTACAAAGGAAAATAACTGGTTCAGATACCGCACGGGAGGAATTTTACTGCACGATGATAAAATGCTTTTTGTTAAATGTGCTGTCGATGATTATTATTATATGGTCGGCGGGGGAGTTCATTTGGGTGAAACATCAGATGTCTGTATTGAAAGAGAAGTTTTTGAAGAAACAGGTATTCATGCAGAAGTACAATCTATTGCAGTTGTAAGTGAAAACTTTTTTAAAGGCTTCGGCGGCAATATTGACGGACTTGACTGTCATACCATAGAATTTTATTATCGTATGAAAATTCCTGATGATGATATTAGCTTATGCAAGAGTGTGACAGATGACGGAGAAAAATTGGTGTGGCTGCCGATAGATGAAATTCGGACGAGCAATATCAAGCCTGATTTCATAAAAGATAATATTGAAAAGATATTCAATAAAAGAAATATTATTCACATTATTGAGGAAAAGGGTGGTTATAGATTATTATAATTTAATAATACATATAATTTAAAAAATGGAGGAAATCATGGAAACAATAACGATTAAATATTTTTCGGACAAGATTGATAAACTTGAATATATCGGAGGAAAATCAGACTGGATTGACCTTCGTGCATCGGAGGAGGTTTCTCTTAAAAAAGGAGAGTTTGCTCTTATTCCGCTTGGAGTGGGAATGAAACTTCCTGAGGGTTATGAGGCTCATGTGGTTCCCAGAAGTTCTACATTTAAAAATTTTGGTGTTATACAGACAAATCATATGGGCGTTATTGACGGTTCATATTGTGGTGACAATGATATGTGGCGTATGCCGGTGCTTGCGGTCAGAGATACGCAGATTCATGTGAATGACAGGATATGTCAGTTCAGGATAATGAAGAATCAGCCTGCAATAAACTTTGATGAGGTGGAAAGGCTTGAAGAAACTGACAGGGGCGGTTTTGGAAGTACGGGCAAACAGTAACAAAATCTTGACAGTAAATAAATAACTGATATATACTATATTTTATTAAGTGTTTATGACTTTAAAGTATTATTTATAAAGAGTCATGCATGAAATTATTCTGAAAGGAAGATGATTTATGAACTACAAAGTTGCAGTAATAGCCGGTGACGGCATTGGACCTGAGATTGTCAGAGAGGCAAGAAAGGTTCTTGATAAAGTTGGCGGGAAATTTGGACATACATTTGAGTATAAGGAGCTTCTTATGGGAGGATGCTCTATAGATGCTTACGGTGAGCCGCTTACGGATGAGACATTACAGGCGGCAAAGGAGAGTGATTCAGTTCTTCTTGGTGCTGTCGGAGGAAATGTAGGTCAGTCAAACTGGTATCAGTTACCACCTGATAAGCGTCCTGAGGCAGGGCTTTTAAAGATAAGAAAAGGTCTTGGACTTTATGCAAATGTTCGTCCGGCAATTCTCTTTGACGAACTTAGCGGTGCGTGTCCGCTTAAAGAGGATATTACCGAGGGCGGTTTTGACTTTGTAGTTATGAGAGAGCTTACGGGCGGACTTTACTTCGGAGAGAGAAAGACAGTCGAGGAAAATGGTGTGCTTAAGGCTACAGATACACTTACATATGATGAGAATGAAATACGCCGCATTGCAAAATGGGGATTTGAGTTTGCGATGAAGAGAAACAAAAAGGTTTGCAGCGTAGACAAGGCAAATGTTCTTGATTCTTCAAGACTCTGGAGAAAGGTCGTTAAGGAAGTTTCTAAGGATTATCCTGATGTTGAACTTACGGATATGCTCGTTGACAACTGTGCTATGCAGCTTGTCCGTGATCCTAAGCAGTTTGATGTTATCCTTACTGAAAATATGTTCGGTGATATATTGTCAGATGAAGCAAGTATGGTGACGGGTTCTATTGGAATGTTGTCATCAGCAAGTCTTGGTGCTACAAAGCTTGGACTTTATGAGCCTAGCCACGGTTCTGCACCTGACATTGCAGGACAGGATAAGGCAAATCCTATCGCAACTATTCTTTCAGCAGCAATGATGCTTCGTTATTCATTTGACCTTGAAAAAGAGGCGGATGCAGTTGAGGCAGCAGTTAAAAAGGTACTTAAAGACGGATACCGTACAGTTGATATTATGGATGAAGGAAAGACACAGGTAGGAACAATTGAGATGGGTGACCTTATCTGTGAGAGAATATAGTAAAATTTCGGGAGGAATACAAAATGAGAAGTGATGTTGTAAAAAAAGGTATGCAGACAGCTCCACAGAGATCTTTGTTCAATGCATTAGGTCTTACGGAGGAAGAACTTGAAAGACCGCTTGTAGGTATCGTAAGCTCATACAATGAGATTGTACCGGGTCATATGAATATAGATAAGATAGTAGAAGCAGTTAAGACAGGGGTTGCAATGGCAGGCGGTACTCCTATCGTTTTCCCTGCTATCGCAGTATGTGACGGTATTGCAATGGGACATATGGGTATGAAATACTCACTTGTTACAAGAGATCTTATTGCAGACTCTACAGAGTGTATGGCACTTGCACATCAGTTTGATGCACTTGTAATGGTGCCAAACTGTGATAAGAATGTTCCGGGACTTCTTATGGCGGCAGCAAGAGTAAATATCCCTACCGTATTTGTAAGCGGCGGTCCTATGCTTGCAGGTCATGTAAACGGTCAGAAGACAAGTCTTTCATCTATGTTTGAGGCAGTTGGAGCAAATGCAGCCGGAAAGATGAGTGATGAGGAAGTTGACAATTATGTATGCAATGCTTGTCCTACCTGTGGTTCATGCTCAGGAATGTACACGGCAAACAGTATGAACTGTCTTACTGAAGCAATCGGTATGGGACTTCAGGGAAATGGTACTATCCCTGCTGTTTATTCACAGCGTATCAAACTTGCAAAGCACGCAGGTATGAAAGTTATGGAACTTCTTGAGAAAAACATCCGTCCAAGAGATATTCTTACAAAAGAAGCATTTATGAATGCTCTTACAGTTGATATGGCTCTCGGATGTTCGACAAACACAATGCTTCATCTTCCGGCAATCGCACATGAAGCAGGTGTTGAGATAAATCTTGATATTGCAAACGAGATAAGTGCAAAGACTCCAAACCTCTGCCATCTTGCACCGGCAGGACATCATTATATGGAGGAACTTAACGAGGCAGGTGGAATTTATGCAGTTATGAACGAACTTGCACCGGCAGGTCTTTTAAATACAGACCTTATCACTGCAACAGGAAAGACTGTCGGAGAGAATATCAGGGGATGTGAAAACAAAAATCCTGAGATAATCAGACCTATAGATGACCCATATATGAAGACAGGCGGAATTGCCGTTCTCCGTGGAAATATCGCACCGGACAGTTGTGTTGTAAAGCGTTCGGCAGTTGTACCTGAAATGATGGTACATGAAGGTCCTGCAAGAGTATTTGACTGTGAGGAAGATGCCATTGATGCAATCAAATCAGGAAAGATTGTTGAGGGCGATGTAGTAGTTATCCGTTACGAGGGACCAAAGGGTGGTCCTGGTATGAGAGAAATGTTAAACCCTACATCAGCTATCGCCGGTATGGGACTTGGTTCAAGCGTTGCACTTATAACTGACGGTCGTTTCTCAGGAGCATCAAGAGGAGCTTCTATCGGTCATGTATCTCCTGAAGCGGCAGTAGGCGGTCCTATCGCTCTTATTGAGGAGGGAGACATTATCGCAATAGATATACCTGCAAATACGATAAATGTCAAAGTATCTGATGAAGAAATGGCAAAGAGAAAAGAAGCATGGACACCTAAAGAACCAAAGGTTAAGACAGGTTATCTTGCAAGATACGCATCAATGGTTACATCAGCAGATAAGGGTGCTATTCTTCAGATTAAATAATATGATGCCAATAAAGCAATCCGTGGCATCATCTGATAGAAGAAAGATATACAAAGTTTTAGAGAAGGATGGAGATAAAAATGCAGTTGACAGGTTCACAGATAGTTATAGAGTGTTTAAAAGAACAGGGCGTTGATACGGTTTTTGGTTATCCGGGCGGTGCCATATTAAATATTTATGATGAGTTGTACCGCCATCAGGATGAGATAAGACATGTTCTTACATCACATGAACAGGGAGCTTCCCATGCGGCAGACGGATATGCACGCTCAACCGGAAAAGTTGGTGTCTGTATGGCGACAAGCGGTCCGGGAGCTACAAACCTTGTAACAGGTATTGCTACGGCATATATGGATTCAGTTCCGATTGTTGCGATAACCTGTAATGTAGGTATCTCACTTCTTGGAAAAGATTCTTTCCAGGAGATAGATATAGCGGGAGTTACTACACCTATCACAAAGTACAGCTTTATAGTAAAGGATGTAAATGACCTTGCACCTACACTCAGGAGAGCTTTTGAGATAGCAAAGACAGGTCGTCCGGGTCCGGTGCTTGTAGACATTGTTAAAAATGCTACAAGTGATGTTGCGGAATACGAGAAAGAAATTCCAAAGCTTATTCCTAGAATGACAGAAAAAATTGACGAGACGGCTATAGATGAAGCAATCAAGATATTAAGAAAATCAGAGAAACCTATGATACTTGTAGGTGGTGGAGCAGTTATCGCAGATGCCGATAAAGAGCTTGCCGATTTTGTCAAAAAGGTAGATGCACCTGTGACAGATACTCTTATGGGTAAGGGGGCATTTGACGGCAATGACGAGTATTATGTCGGAATGTTAGGTATGCATGGAACAAAGACAGCAAATTTAAGTGTTTCAGAGTGTGATGCACTTGTTGTTGTCGGTTCGAGATTTTCGGACAGAGTTGCTGCTGACACAAAGAGTTTTGCCAAAAATGCAAAGATAATACAGATTGATATTGATGAAGCTGAGATAAACAAAAATGTGGAAGTAGACCTCAGTATCATTGGTGATATAAAGTCAGTTCTTGATATATTCAATTCAAGACTTGAACAGCTTTATCATAAAGAATGGTTAAATAAAGTGCTTGCTAGAAAAGATGCACTTCCGCTTAATTACCATCATGATGTACTCACAGGTCCTTATGTTGTTGAAAAACTTTATGAGGTTACAAAGGGTGATGCTATCATTGCTACCGAGGTAGGACAGCATCAGATGTGGGCTGCACAGTATTATAAATACAAGAAGCCGCATACACTTATAACATCAGGTGGACTTGGAACTATGGGTTACGGGCTTGGGGCTGCTATAGGAGCAAAAGCCGGAAATCCTGACAAGACTGTGGTAAATATTGCAGGTGACGGATGTTTCCGCATGAACATGAATGAGATAGCGACAGCAGTGAGAGAGAATATTCCTGTTATCGAGATAATATTTAATAACAGCGTTCTCGGTATGGTACGACAGTGGCAGACATTGTTCTACGGCGAGAGATATTCACATACAGTACTCGACAATAATGTTGACTATGTCAAACTTGCAGAAGCAATGGGTGCAAAAGGGTACCGCATCACTAAACAGGAAGAAGTTGAACCGGTATTAAAAGAGGCGATAGCTTCAGGAAAACCTGTGGTAATCGAGTGTATTATCCAGAGTGATGACAAGGTATTCCCTATGGTTGCACCGGGCAAGGGACTGGATGAAGTCTTTGACGAGAAGGACCTTGAAAAGTAACAGAAATATAATCAACAATACAATGGGCAGACTCAGATATTACTGATTATATTTTTATGGCTGAACTGTTACCTTGAAATGGCAGATAAATTATTAAAGATTGACTATATGGCGAGAAAGTCTTACAATGATATATGTTACAGACACTGTATGTATGCCAAAGATGACAGTTTATCGTCGGAGGTCAGACATAAATGATTGGATTTAGAGTGTCGGAAACTTTAGGGTTTTGCAAATAGTTTTTGACACTTTAAACATATAAATATTGATTTAGTAACTAATTACAGAAGGAGGCACATGAAAGTGAACAGAGTTTATAACTTTTCAGCCGGTCCGGCGGTATTACCGGAAGAAGTATTAAAAGAAGCTGCAGATGAGATGCTTGATTATCAGGGCAGTGGAATGTCGGTTATGGAGATGAGCCATCGTTCCAAAGTATATGACAACATCATCAAGACAGCAGAAAAAGATCTTAGAGAGTTGATGAATATACCTGATAATTACAAGGTTATGTTTCTCCAGGGTGGTGCTTCGCAGCAGTTTGCTATGATTCCTATGAATCTTATGAAAAATAAGGTTGCTGACTATATCATCACAGGTCAGTGGGCTAAGAAAGCATGGAAAGAAGCTTGTAAATATGGTAAAGCAAATGCGATAGCATCTTCTGAGGACAAAACATTCTCGTATATTCCTGACTGTTCGGATTTGCCGATTTCTGAAGATGCAGATTATGTATATATCTGTGAGAACAATACGATATATGGAACAAAGTATAAAGAACTTCCAAACACAAAGGGCAAAACATTAGTTGCAGATGTTTCTTCATGCTTCTTGTCTGAGCCGGTAGATGTAACAAAATATGGTGTTATATACGGTGGAGTTCAGAAAAATATCGGACCTGCAGGTGTAGTTATCGTTATTATGCGTGAAGACCTTATTACAGAAGATGTTTTAGAGGGAACACCTACAATGCTTCAGTATAAGACACACGCAGACGCAGACTCATTATATAATACACCACCTGCATACGGAATTTACATATGTGGAAAAGTATTTAAGTGGCTCAAAAAGATGGGTGGACTTGAAGTTATGAAAAAGAGAAACGAAGAAAAGGCAAAGATTCTCTATGACTTCCTTGACCAGAGCAAGTTATTTAAGGGTACTGTAGTTGCAAAAGACCGTTCTCTCATGAATGTTCCATTTGTAACAGGTGACAAGGAACTTGATGCAAAATTTGTTGCAGAAGCTGAGAAAGCAGGTTTCGTAAATCTTAAAGGTCATCGTACAGTTGGCGGTATGAGAGCAAGTATCTACAATGCAATGCCAAAAGAGGGTGTTGAGAAACTTGTTGAGTTTATGAAGAAGTTTGAGGAGGAGAATGCATAATGTTTAAATATACTTGTCTTAATCCTATCGCAGATGTAGGTTTAAACAATCTTACTGACAAATATACAAAGACAGACGATTTTGCAGAAGCAGACGCAGTCTTAGTAAGAAGTGCAGCGATGCATGATATGGAGCTTTCTGACAATCTCTGTGCAGTAGCAAGAGCAGGTGCAGGTGTAAACAACATCCCACTTGACAAATGTGCAGATAAGGGTATTGTTGTTTTCAATACTCCTGGAGCAAATGCAAATGGTGTCAAAGAGCTTTTTGTTACAGGTATGCTTCTTGCAGCGCGTGATGTTGTAGGAGGTATCGAATGGGCAAAAGAAAATGCTGACAATGAAAACATCAGCAAAGATATGGAGAAAGCTAAAAAGCAGTTTGCAGGAACAGAGCTCATGGGCAAAAAGATCGGTGTTATCGGTCTTGGTGCTATTGGTGTTCTCGTTGCCAATGTTGCAAACCGTATGAAGATGGATGTCTATGGAGTTGATCCATTTCTTTCAGTAAACAACGCACTCTCTCTTTCAAGAGATGTAAAGATAGTTAAATCTTATGAAGAAATCTATAAGAATTGTGATTATATCACCATTCATGTGCCGCTTCTTGAAGATACAAAGGGAATGTTAAATAAGGAAGCTTTTGATAAGATGAAAGATGGTGTCGTTATCTTAAACATGGCAAGAGATACTCTTGTAAATGACGATGATATGAAGGCTGCTCTTGAGTCAGGAAAAGTTGCAAAATATGTAACTGATTTTCCGAATCCAGCAGTTATGAAGATGCCAAATGTAATCGCAACACCACATCTTGGAGCTTCAACAGCAGAGTCAGAGGATAACTGTGCAGTTATGGCTGTAGATGAGATAAGAAATTACATGGAAAACGGAAATATCGTAAATTCCGTAAATTATCCAAACTGTGATGCCGGAGTGTGTGATACAAAGGGAAGAATTACAGTCTGCCATAAAAATGTACCTGCAATGCTTAACCGTATTACAAATGTATTCTCTGAAGCAAACATCAATATAGCTCATATGACAAATAAGAGTCGTGGAGATTATGCATATTGTATATTTGACATAGACTCTGAGTCATCAGCAGATGTAGCTGATAAACTTTCAGCAGTTGATGGTGTATTAAAAGTAAGAATTATCAAATAAGCACTAAAAAATACTATCATTATTAGATATTTTTATTCTGTTATCTGACAGGATAAAAATAAAAGGAGAAGGCTATATAATAAAAGTTACCGGTCGTACTAAAGGTGTGAACAGTAACATAAAAAGGTTTCAAAACTGTATTGGAGCATGAATTGTACCGGCAGACAAATGCAGGTTTTGTTTGAAATAATAACAAATATCTGTTGGTACATAGTTTCCGATACAGTTTTGTTTCTTATTTTGGAAATGAGGTAAAAATGAATTATCGTGAAGCCACGGATTATATAGAAAAGCTGCAGACAGAGGTTGGCAGTGACCTTTCACTTAAACAGATAAAATATTTAGCGGATAAAGTTGGAAATCCTGAAAATAAATCAAGAATAATACATATTGCAGGGACAAACGGTAAAGGCTCTGTTGGAAATTTTATTGCCGGAATTTTAGCCATGTCGGGATACACCGTTGGAAGATATGTTTCCCCTGCATTATTTGCCTATAGAGAAAAAATACAAAAGATTACCGGAAATATATACGGATTACAGAAAGAATATATATCAGAACAGGAAGTTGCGGATAATCTCACATATCTTATTGAAAAGACGGACGAGATAAGAAAAGAGGGAAAAAAGGCTCCCACGGCATTTGAAATAGAAACTGTTATGGCATACAAAGTCTTTGCGGACTGGAAAGTTGATGTTGCGATAGTTGAAACCGGAATGGGAGGAAGGCTTGATGCGACAAATATAGTAGAAAAACCGGTTTTATCTGTGATAACATCTATTTCGATGGATCATATGGATTATCTTGGGGACACGCTCCTTGCGATAGCAAAAGAAAAATATGGAATTATTAAAAACAGAGTGCCTGTTGTTGCAATAGAACCTGAGTCTGAATGTCTTGAGGAGTTAAAATATACTTGCAGGAGACATGATGCAAATCTGAATATATTTTCAAGAGACGATATAAGACCATATGAACTTTCGGTAGACAAGACTTCGTTCATATATGAAAATGAAAAGTTCACACTAAGTCAGGCGGGAATTTTTCAGCTTGACAATGCCGGATTGGCACTTGAAGCGGCAAAAGTATTATATGGCTCAGGTTTCAGACTTATAAACAAACAGTCTATAAAAGAAGCATTTAAGATGTGCAGATGGCCGGGAAGATTTGAAGTTGTATCGCATGATCCCTATGTTATCGTTGACGGTGCACACAATCCTGATGCGGCAAGGCTGCTAAAATATTCGTTGAGTGCATATTTCCCGGGTGAAAAATTTATTTATATAATAGGTGTATTTAAAGATAAGGACTATGAGCAGATATTAAGGACTACACTTCCCCGTGCAAAAAGAGTATATACGATAAATGCTCCGGCACCGAGAGGACTTGAGTCGGAACAACTGGCGGAATGTGCTGCTCAAATATCAGAAAATAAGATTAAACATATTGAGGCAAAGCATAATGTAAGAGAGGCATTGTCAAGCATTTCCAGAGATGGTGTTACGGGCAGGATAGTTGTATTCGGCTCACTGTCATTTCTACATGAAGTCTATGAATATTTTGGAAAAGGTTATTAAACATAGGATATGTGGCATTAAACTGACTGATAAAAATGTTGAAATGATATACGGTTAGTAGTACAATAACATTATATTAGTGGGCTTTAAATGATAGTATAAAGCGTAGACGGACGGTAATAATAGTTGCGGTGAGGGATAAATATTGTTTAGAAAAAATACGATAAAATGTTTTGCTTTTCTGTTTTTAAGTCTTTGTATGGCTTTTTCTTTTAAGACGGATGCCTGTGAGTCGGCTGCCATAACAGGAGAGACATCTCTTGCAGGAATGACCATGTATCTTGACAGATTTTATTCTGCTTCTGTTAAAAAGAAGACAGATGATAGAAAAGAACAGGTTAAGGCAAAAAAGAATAACAGGAAGAAAATTAAAAAGAAATCAAACATATATGATACACTGGCAAATGCGGGATTTAAGTATGAAAATCTTGGCGTTGCAAATGTGTCAGGGGCGTTAAATGTCCATAGGGAAGCGTCAGAGAGTTCGGCTGTTGTCGGAAAGATGACGAAAGACAATGGATGTGATATAAAAGGGACAAAAGGTAAATGGTCACATATTGTTTCAGGGAAAGTTAATGGATATGTTTTGTCTAAATATCTTTTGACGGGTGATAAAGCAAAGTCGAGGGCAAAGAGCGTGGCAAGATTAAGAGCCATAGTCAATACCAAGACTTTAAATGTGAGGACGCTCCCTTCAATAGATTCAAAAATATGTGATACATTGTCACAGGAGGAAGAATATACAGTTGGTAATTCCGATATTAAAAAGGAATGGCTTCAAAAATATATAAAGAAAAATCTTAATAAGACATTTGGAAAAAAACAGCTTAAAAGTGTTAATAAGAAAGCGATGTATCAGGATTTGAATAACTGGATAATGCTTTCGATAGATGAACAGGATGTATTTATAAACAAGGATTTTCTGGAGTTTAACTATGATTTATCAAAGGCTGTTGCCTATAGCAGTTCAGATACATCATCAGGACAGAATAATGGAAGCTCCGGTAAGGGTTCGATATATTCAAAGCTTGTAGCTTATGCGATGAAGTTTCTCGGAAACAAATATGTCTGGGGAGGTACAAGCCTCACAAACGGAACAGACTGCTCAGGTTTTACCATGAGGATATATGAGCATTTCGGCTATAAGATACCGAGAGTATCAAGATCGCAGGCAGCATTTACCAAAACGGTCAAGGCATCAGATGTAAAAGTCGGTGATTTGTTCTTTTATGGAAATAATGGATATATAAGCCATGTCGCTATGTATATCGGAAACGGACAGATAATCCATGCGAGCAATCACAGGGATGGAATAAAAATATCAAATGCTTATTACAGAAAACCTATAAAGATAGGACGAGTTATAAAATAAACTATAAAAATAATGATAATTGACCGAACAGAGAGTGAGGGAGATTGAAAAATATTAAGAACATAACTAATACTGATTTGGAGGAATAATTTTATGCAGTTTCAATGGTATCCCGGACATATGACGAAAGCTAAGAGAGCGATGCAGGAAGATATCAAGCTGATAGATGTTATTATAGAGCTGGTTGATTCGAGAGTGCCTTTTGGCAGTAAAAATCCTGATATAGATACACTTGCAAATGGGAAGTCGAGAATACTCCTCATGAATAAATATGATCTTGCCGACAAAGCGGTATCTGACAAATGGACAAAATATTATGAAGAAAAAGGCTATTTTGTCGCAACGGTCAATTCAAAGAATGGCAGAGGCGTAAAAGCTGTAAATGATGTTATACAGAAAGCTTGTAAAGAAAAGATTGAGCGTGACAGAAAAAGAGGAATATTGAACCGTCCTATAAGAGCAATGATAGTAGGTATTCCAAATGTCGGCAAATCTACTTTTATAAATAGCTTTGCCGGAAAAGCATGTGCAAAGACAGGGAACAAGCCTGGTGTTACAAAAGGTAAACAGTGGATAAGACTTAATAAAAATGTAGAACTACTTGATACACCTGGTATTCTCTGGCCTAAATTTGAAGATCAGCAGGTAGGATTAAATCTTGCATTTATAGGTTCTATCAAAGATGAACTTTATAATATCTATGAGTTGAGCCTTTTGCTGCTTGATTATCTTATAAAGAATTATCCTGATGCAGTAGCAGATTTTTATGAGATAGAAAATTCAGACTCAAATAATGAACTGTTAGAGAGGATAGCAATAAAAAGAGGATGCATAAAGAGTGGTGCAGAGTATGACCTTGATAAAGCAGCAAAATGTCTTGTAGATGATTTTAGAAATGGCAGGATTGGAAAGATAAGTCTTGAAATTCCCGGTTAGTATGGCAAAGCAGTCTGAAAGTTGTTTGCTGTACGCTGCATCCGGGGATTGCGAAACTAATTATTATATGATTAGGAGTAAGTCGGGATGTATGATTATGAACAGATTGAAGACAGTTTAAGATTCTGTGACAGAAAAATATATAGAACCGATGCGGATTATCAGAGACAGTATTCTGAGTCTGAAAAGCAGAACTGGGAACAAATCGCAGAGGATATAATAAGTCGTAAAGATGCCAAAAAGGACATGTTTAGCAGTATTACTGTGGGTGATGAAGATATTACATATTCTGATATTGCGGCAATATACAGAAAAAAAGCTGATGAATATATATCGATTCCAAAAAGGCTTTTTAGTAATGTGGTACTCTTAGCATTATGTGTCTTTATAGCCTTTGGTGCGGCACATCTTTTTATAGATAATGTTGCATTTCAGAGCACAGTTGAAGGTACATCAATGCTGCCGACACTTGAAAATGATGATTCGCTTATAATTGACAAATTTTCATATGTTATAGGTTCACCGAAACGATATGACATAGTAGTTTTTCCAGTCAAAGAGGAAAAAGGAAAACAAGATTATTTTATAAAGAGGATAATAGCACTTCCGGGAGAAACAGTAAGCATTGATGATGGAAGAGTGTATATAAATGGAACTCCTTTAAAAAGTGATAAGTATGGAAAGGAAAGCATCAAGGATGCAGGACTCGCCTCTGTTCCACAGACACTTGCACAAGACGAATATTTTGTATTAGGTGATAACAGGAACATGAGTACAGACAGCAGAAATGAAATGGTTGGTCTGGTTAAAAGAAAAGATATTGTTGGAAAAGCCGTATTTAGAATATTGCCGTTTGGAGAATTTGGAGGATTGAATTGAAGTCTATAAGTGAGATAAAAGCAGAGCTGGAAAATGCCGATAAAGATACAAGGGAAAGTCTTCTTGAATTGTGTAAGAAAGATACAAGAAAAGGCGTATTGAAGCTGGTAGAGAAATACGAAAAGCAGAAGGCTGCTATGGCTGAAGAACTTGAGCGTCTTAAAAAGATGCATGAATTTGAAGATAAATACAGTGAATATGAGTATATTGCGGGAATTGACGAAGCGGGCAGAGGACCACTTGCGGGGCCTGTAGTTGCTGCAAGTGTAATATTGCCAAAAGATTGTGAGATATTATATCTGAACGATTCAAAACAGTTGAGTGCAAAGAGACGAGATGAACTCTTTGATGAGATAAAACAGAAGGCTATAGCCTATGGGATAGGAATAGTATCACAGGGGCGTATAGATGATATAAACATCTTACAGGCGACATATGAGGCAATGCGTGAAGCGATAGGTCGTATGTCTGAAAAACAAAATCCTGATTTGCTTTTGGTCGATGCGGTTCATATTCCGGATGTAGATATAAAGCAGGTAGGAATTGTCAAAGGTGATGCAAAAAGTGTTTCCATAGCTGCTGCAAGTATTCTTGCAAAGGTGACTAGGGACAGATTTATGGTTGAGATGGATAAGTTATATCCCGAATACGGTTTTGCAAGTCACAAGGGATATGGTTCAAAATCCCATATTGAAGCAATTAAAAAATATGGTGCGTCGCCTATTCATCGTCAGACATTTATTAAAAATTTTGTAGATTGAGTATAGGTGATAACCTTAAAAGGAATAAGGCAATATTAATGCGAACCTTGAATGTATTATCGTAAATCAAGCCGAAAGTATTTGTTTTGTGAAGATAACGAGAGTGTATTTTAATATAAGGGGGGGATATTGTATGGCAGATAACAGAAATAAGATGATTTATGGGCGTGATGTTGTCGGAAAAAGAAGACCGGATAAATCGGCGGTTGCACTTGAGTACACACTTCACGATAAAGCACCTAAGGTAATCGCATCAGGTAAAGGTTATCTTGCCGAGAAGATAATCGACAAGGCAAACGAGGAAGATATACCGGTTCATAGGGATGAAAAGTTGGCAAAGAGCCTTGAAAACATTGAGATAGGAGAGTATATACCGCCTGAACTTTATCAGGTTGTGGCGGAGGTGCTTGTATTTGTCGATGCCATGGATAAGATTAAAGGCAAGGTAATGGATAAAAAGGAAAATAACAGAAATGAATAAAAGAGAGATTGGTTCTGCCTACGAACAAAAAGCCGTGGAGTATCTTGAAAAACACGGGTATATTATTGTCGGGCAGAACTATTTTTGCAGATATGGGGAAATAGATATTATTGCTAAAAAGGATGATGTGCTCGTCTTTGTCGAAGTGAAGTACAGAAAAAGTTCAAAGGCTGGACTTGGCGAGTCTGCCGTAGATAGGAAAAAGCAGCTTCATATAGTAAAAACAGCACAAAATTATATGATAGAGAAATATAAAACTGATGAACTGTCATGCAGATTTGATGTTATTGCCATAAACGGTACGATGCTCCATCATATAGAAAACGCATTTGACGGATATTATTAAAAAGAGGTGTGAATATGGTTGAAAAATATAAAGAAAAGGTAGAATATATGATAAAACGCAGGGAGATGAGCAGTAAAGAGTGCTATTGCGAGGTGAACAAGGGTGTTCCGATGATAAGATTTCGCTGCCTTGACGGATATGACTTTGTATCGCTTGCGTTTTCGACAAGACTTGGAGGTGTGACTGATAAAGATTATCTTTCAAGTCTTAATTTTGGATGGGATAGAGGAGACAAGGAAGAAAATGTCAGAGAAAACTACCGCAGAATGTGTAAGGCACTGGGTACTGATTATAAAAAGCTCATACTTTCAGACCAGGTACATGGAGATAAAATTGAATATGTCGATGAGAGATATGCTGCCGGAGAGAAAATCGAAAAGAAGCTAAAGGGTGTTGATGGTATGGTAACTGACAAAAAAGGTCTTACGCTTGCAACATCATTTGCTGACTGCGTACCACTGTTTTTTATTGATACAGTGGGGAAAGTTATTGGTTCTTCCCATTCGGGATGGAGAGGAACTGTAGCAAGGATAGGACAAAAGACCATAAAAAAGATGGCAGAGCAGTTTGGAAGCAGACCTGAGGACATAATATGTATAATAGGTCCTTCAATATGCCGGAAATGTTATGAGGTCAGTGAAGATGTAGCAATAGAGTTCATAAAAGAATTTGGCAGGGATGGCATAGCAGAAAATATAGTTATGAGAAAACCTGAGACAGAAGATAAGTTTCTTTTAAATCTGTGGGAGGCTAACAGGGTACAGCTTTCAGATGCCGGAGTACCTGATAAAAACATACATATAAGCGGCATCTGTACCTGCTGTAATCCTGATATATTATATTCCCACAGAGCAAGCAGGGGAAAACGCGGAAACCTGAACGGATTTATCAGATTGACATAGAGTGTTTTTCCATAAGCTCCTGTATTCTCTGAGTTGCATCAATTAGGTCATTGACACTTGTATCATGGTTGAGAGTGTCGATGATCGCTGCTATATATTTGCTCAAATCAACGCTGTGGTAATAAGGCTTGTTCTTTATCTCCTCCGGGCAATAACAGAGATTTGTAGTGTAGATGGCATCAAATAAGCCGTCTTTATATGCGTTGTCAAGTTCTGTTGTTCCATTTGCAAACAGACCGAATGTTACGCAGATAAATATTTTGCCTGCACCACGGTTTTTTAATTCCTTTGCGACTTCAAGAATAGTGTGCCCTGTTGAAATCATATCATCAATAATGATAATGTCTTTTCCAGAAACATCATTTCCGAGGAATTGTGTCGAAACTACAGGATGCTCACCATCAATAAGTTTTGAATAATCCATTCGTTTATAAAATAATCCCATCTCAATGCCAAGAGCACCAGCGTAATATACGGCTCTTTTCATACCACCTAGGTCAGGCGAGATAACCATCATGTGTTCAGGGTCTATCTTTATATCAGGATTTGTTTTTACAACTGTATCGATAAACTGGAAAGATGTGAAGAAATTATCAAATCCGTGATTTGGTATCGCATTCTGAACACGGTTATCATGTGCATCAAAAGTGATTATCGTTTCAACTCCCATCGAAACAAGTTCCTGAAGTGCCTGTGCACAGTCAAGTGATTCATTTATATAACGGATATGCTGTCTGCCCTCATAGAGATATGGCATTATTACGGTTATTCTTCTAGGGTGACCGCTGCATGCCATTATGACACGCTTGAGATCCATGAAAAAGTCATCAGGTGACATATTAGTTGTTTCATTTCTCATGGTGTACTGCTGTCCGTAATTTACGGTGTCAACAATGATAAAAAGGTCTACACCTCTCATAGACTCGTTTATGACACATTTTGCTTCGCCTGTACCAAATCTTGGACAGTCATAGGAAACAAGATAGTTTTCCGTATCATATCCTGTCATCTTAAAATCAGGTTTCTGCATTTCGGAAAGTGCTTTGTGTCTTCGAGCGATAATCTCTTTGTTAATCTTTTCGCCAAGTTCCGTCTGATTGCCAAGAGCGACAATTTTAAGCGGGGCAAGTGGCATTGAATCTTTGAATTTTCTACTGGACATTATCTACCTCTCTCTGCATCAGAATGTATGCGTTTATTTTAATTAGTTGTATATAACTACCTTGAAATACTATAACTTTTTTCTGAAATATCGTCAAGTGATATACAAGGTTGATTTTTTGATGGATTTATGGTATAAAATAGATTGTTGTGTTTTGCTTTGAAGCGAAAATGTGTACTTTAAAGTATTACAAA
>UMFS01006856.1_pt1 | contig 18551 bp, 9 predicted proteins | sample 1965071 | NCBI WGS metagenome assembly UMFS01 (sample SAMEA4836052, study PRJEB28245) | human gut metagenome | biome: gut microbiome; material: fecal sample | place: Denmark | collected 2008
ATACAGTCAGGAACTGGCCTCCGCCACCGGAGAGCTGGATCTCAAATTTGGCATCTTTGCTTTTTTCTTTCCATGCAATTGCGATGCTGTTAGGCGAAGCGTTGTTTTCAAGTGCGAATGTGATATATTCGCCTTTGTTGGCTTTCCAGGCCGTAGACAGATTGCCGTCCAATACCAACGGGACAGATTCTTGGGAAGAGCTGGCAATAACCGATTTCTGCTGCCGGGAGGTTGCTGATGTGACTGCCTGCTCTTTACCATATTCCACTACCGTGAAACGGTCGTTCAGGCGGATGTCTTCGGATGAGGCTCCGACCATAACCTTGAAGTCTCCCGGTTCTACCACCCAATGATTGTCACTGTTCAACAGTTGCAGGTCACGCGGTTCGATCGTGAAAGTAAGCTCTTTCGTCTCTCCCGGATTCAGATGGATACGGTCGAAGCCGACGAGGTTCTTCTCGTAGGTCGTAACACTGCTGAGGATATCGCGTACATATAATTGTACTACCTCATCTCCGGCACGTTTACCTGTATTCGTCACCTTGCAACGGACGGTGACCGGTTGAACCTGTGTCACGATAGCTGGCTGGATCGAAATGTCTGAGTATTCGAAAGTCGTATAACTCAATCCGTAGCCGAACGGATACAACGGGCCGTTTACGCGGGACATATTGCCGTCCAACCCTTTGTTGCGTCCACCGTCAACCTGTGCATTCGGTTTGGTCGGGAAGTTGAACGGAATCTGTCCGACTGTCTTGGGGAAGGTGACGGTCAGCTTTCCTCCCGGATTGTAGTCGCCGAACAAAGCGTCTGCAATAGCCGTGCCTCCTTGTGATCCTGGATACCAGGCTTCGAGGATAGCTGGAACATATTTGTCCGCCCAGTTAATAGACAACGGACGTCCGTTGATCAGGATCAGTACGACTGGCTTGCCTGTGGCAACGACAGCTTGCAGCAAATCGAGTTGGCGGCCTGGCAAATCGAGGCTGGAACGTGATTTGTTTTCTCCGCAGGTGCGGTTACTTCCGCCCAGCACGACTACAGTCACATCGCTCTTCTTCGCGTTTTCCACCGCTTTGTCGATCTCGCTCTGTTCTTCGGCTGTCAACGGATAACGAATCAGTTCCGATTCCGGCCAATTGGCATCTACCAGATCACAACCTTTCGTAAAGAGCACGTTCGTTCCTGGTTTTACCTTATTCCGAATGCCTTCCAACACGGTTGTCACTTCTACGGCAAGCGGGCCGTAATGTGTCAAAGCGTATGCTTCTTCATCTGCATTCGGACCGCATACGGCGATTTTGGAAATTTTGTTTACGTCTAAAGGAAGGACGGCATCCTGGTTCTTCAACAGAACGAGCGATTCTTTTGAAGCCTGCAAAGCAACCTGCTGGTTTTCGGCGCAGTTTACCTCTTTGTCGGTCTCTTTCAAATCGATCTGATACGGATGGTCGAACAATCCAACGAGGAATTTGACGCGCAAGATGTCACGCACTCGGTCATCAATGGTGGACATTGGAATAGCTCCTTCCGCGATCAGTTCGCGAAGTGGCAGGACGTATGAATCCGGTGAGCGGAATGTACAACGTATGTTTAGGCCCGCCAATACGCTTTGTAGCACGGATTCTTTCATATCGGCGGCAGTTCCGTGTTTAGAGAAAAGATATTCGACGGCGTCGCTGTCCGATACCACATATCCGCGGAAACCGAATTCGCCACGCAGACGTGTCGTCAGCCAATAATAGCTGCTCTGAATGGGGAACCCGTCGTAATCGTTGTATGAACTCATGACTCCGAGGATCCCGGCTTCCTTGATCACCCGTTTCCAGGGATAGACATGGATCATCTCGACCTCGCGTGGTGACATTTGCGGATCTACGCGTGCCATCCCTTCGCGTCCGCCTTTGTTGTTACTGTAAGCGATATAGTGTTTGGAAGTGGCGGCAACCTGATGGTCGGTCTGCATCCCTTTTGCCATTTCGATACCTAACTCGGCTACCAGATATGGGCTTTCGCCGTATACCTCTTTATAGCGTCCCCAACGTTGATCGCGCCCGACATCGAGGATCGGAGCATAGACATTGGTATATCCCAACAACCGTCCTTCGCGCCCGGTGATATAGCCGACCTTATGAACCAGGTTCCGGTTCCAGGTGTGTCCCAATCCCAACTGTGTCGGGAAGTTGGTGGCGATATAGCTTTCTACCCCACGTATGCCTTCGTTCGTGAAGTCGGTCGGGATGCCGAGGCGTGTCTCTTCGATAAAGAACCGTTGTACTTCATTCAAAGCCCAGGCATGACGGGAAGCCGGCCAGACATACGGGTTGTCGGAAGGAGGAAGTCCCCATTGTTGGAAACCGTTCAGATGTTCATCGATGGCTCCTATGCCGTCTTTCCAGAGTTGTTTTTTCCAGTCCGATGTCGGCAGGTCGTCTTTCAGCACCCGCTTGTAACCGTAGAGCGTAACCATCTGGCAGGTTTTTTCTTCAACATTCATCTGCGAAAGGAGGTCTTCGACACGTGCATCGATCGGGACCGTAGGATCTTCATATACATCCTTTTTCCCATTCTTGTTGAAATCTATCCAGCCATTCCGGTAGATAGACTTGTTCGTTAATTTGTAAGTATCCGGTATCCGGATTTCCTGTGGCGTTTTGTTTTGCGCCTGCGTACAGAATGTCCCTGACAGGACAAGGCATGACGTAAGGACGGCGAGTTTGTTTTTCTTCATGGATTATAATTTGATATCGTTTAGTTCAACTAATTTGTTAACAATGGCGTATACGGTCAGACCACTGGCACTGTGTACCTGCAATTTCCGGGCGATGTTGCGTCGGTGTGTAACAACGGTGTGTGTGGAAAGGAACAGGCGGTCGGCTATTTCGCGGTTTGTCATCCCTTTGACGACACAGACCACGATTTCTTTTTCGCGTGCGCTAAGCGTCTGCTGTTCTTCGTTTTCGGTTTCCTCTTCCGGTGACGTATGGAGGCGCTCCAGCTTGTGGCGGATCTCGTCCGGGCTGTCATAGATGTTGATCTGGTCGTCGTAAGGTCGCAGCAGGGCATGATCAGCGACGGCATACAGCAGGGCTATGCATTTCATTTCCGTACAGCCGGTTTCTTCCTTGAGAAGCTGAATGGTATAGTAACCGGGAAGTGACGGGTTAATAATCAGCATGTCTGGTTTGTGTGAGCGAAGTGTCTCTTGCAAAAGCTCCGCAGTGGCAATTTCGATGATCTGGATGCGGAATCCGGAAATTCGCTTTAATACCGCTTCGAGCCCACTGCGGATGATGGCAGACGGTTCGGCAACCGCTATGTTTAATAAGGCGCTCATAGGCATCACTGTATTGTTTTTTCAAGAGTCAGGATCGCCGGGACGAAAAGATAGTCTTCTACGTGGTTATGGGAGGCCAGATCTTGTTCGGTCGCGAAGATGTCAAACAAGACGCTGTTCAGCAGGTTGCTTCCGGGTCCCGGATAATACTTGATCAAGATATTTTTCAGTTCGATAATCTTCATTTCGATCTGATCATGATGTTTTCGGAAGATCGTTATGTTGTATTTCGGGTCTTTTATCCCTTTTAATAATCCCCGGACGTATGGAAATACTATCTTTTCTTCATACGACATGTGTTTGTGGACTTCTGCTGCATATTCGTCGAAAAATTTAGTGATAACGAACGCTACATCTTTCGGGCAGTCTGCAATCGCATCTGTCAGTTTACGACGGATATGGGGCAGCCGGAAGTCCAAGAAATAGGCGTGTGCATTATGCAGATAAGTGATCAAAGCCTCGATCGACAGACATTTGTCAATGTTTGTCATCGGCGCGGATATCTCTTCCGTCAGAAAGTTTACGACGGTCAGGAACGTGCAGGGATCGACACCGTTTTGGCGGCATACTTCTCCGATATTCTTTTCTCCGAATCCGAGTGCAATACCGAAGCGGCTCATGACGAGCACCATCGGATAATTCTCACAGATCAGATCACTCATTTTATCGGTTTCCCGATATTTACCATTCTTATACATAGGCTTTTCTCTCTTGTCATGGTGTTTGAATAGCCAAAGATACATAAAAAATAGATTCCGCAGACTACGCTTACAGAATTAGTAAATTCGGTAAGTCGGATAGTTTCAGCTAAAAAAGTTAGAAACTAAAGTTTCATATAGTTACTCGCTTTGGGACCTTGATTCCACCATGTAGAAACTTTAGTTCCAACGATTGAAATAAAAGTTTCGACCGCAGACACATTTGTTTTGCGGCAGGAAACGAATGATTAGTGGATTTTAGGAAAATATCCGTCTTGCCTAGGGACTGAAAAGGGCTGTTTTGGGTAGTAATTCGCAAAAAAGGTGTTTTTTACATTTTGACAGTTTTTGTAATGGGTTGATTAATAGAGATATACTACATTATACAATGTACGCGTAAATGAAGAATTTTAAGAGTGAAATCGGGTGTGTGATCGTATTTAAGATGTTGATTTATAGAAAAATAAGAGGAACTTTAGAAATGACTAATGAAAACGTACGTATTCGATTTCAAGATACAATAGTTAACAAACGTACGATAAGAACTGAACTTTTATAAACATTAGTATTAATATTAAATTTAGAATTATGAACAAAAAGTTTTCTACTCTTTTGTGTGCTAGCTTACTGTTCTCTTCAGCTTTCTCAGCTGTAAATGCGGGCAATATTAGAGGCTATGCACAAGGAAGTGATGCTGCTGCAATTTTAAAATTGGATAAGGCAGCGCTGAGTGGAGTGTATCAGTTGAGAGTTGGTACAAAGGGACAAAATGGAGTGCTTGCTATTAAAGATGGTAAGTATGTTATTCAAAAAACGACTGCAATTACAGATCTGCAAAGTTCTTTATGGTGTATAACAATAACAGAAGAAGGACAAGGTAAGGAGCCTATTTACGATTTTGTAAATAAAGCAACGGGTGAATTCTTGGCTGTTTCTGAAGCTGATGTTCAAGATCTGGTACTTGGCAAGGAAACAAGTATTAGTGGTGGTTTGTCTGTTGGTGAAACTTTTGGTGGTTGGGCCTTTTCCAGTACTTATGCAACAGATTTGGAGCAGGAGCAACCCATGTTTACCTATCAAGAAGCTGATCATGTTTTAGTTTTGACTAATAATAAAGGTCAGTTACAGGTGAAAAAAGTGTTGGCCAAGGAGGTCGATAAGGTTTCTAATGCGGTTAAGTTTACTGTCTTTAACGCAGGAACTTATGTGTTAAGTGCAAACGAAATCAACGCTTATTTGAAAGATAATAAGAATGTTCTTACATTTACTCCGGATGCAAAGGCTGATGTAAATCCGTTTACTTCAAATGCATTTGTTGCTAAGCCGTTAAACAAAGGTTTGGCATCCGACCATAATTTTGTTTATGTAACATCAAAAGCAAATGAAGAATTGTATTTGAAAGTCGATACTGCTGCTAATAGTACTGGTATTGGTTTCTTGAAATTTGGTTGGACTGATAACATTAAAAATAAGGTTGAAGGTAGCTTGTTGGACGCTCAGCATCAATTCTTGTTCTCTTATAAGCCGTCTGTTGACTCTTTGTTTATTCAGGTGAAAGAGGCTCGTTATAAAAATGAGAAACAACCTGAAAAATATTGGAAGGATGTTACAGATGTTAGAAAGTATGGCACTTTATATGCAGATATAAATCAGAATGATAGCGAGATGGATGCTGTTAATAAAAAGTGTGTTCCTTCTAAATTGTTCGTTAAATTGCAGGACTTTACCACATCTTTGAGTGTTGCAACTATTGGCGAAAGACCTATTAATACAAAGATCGGTTTCGGTCTGAAAGGTTGCTTTGTAACTAGTGATAAGACTTCTGTTGACAACGGTTTGTATATCATCAAGAATGCAAAGGGTCAGGTATTGGCTGCTCCTATTCATAAAAATGCAGAAGGTAAAAAACAATATGCAATCGAATGGGTGACATTGGACGAACAGGAGCCGTTGCATATGCCTGCATACCAGTGGGTTATTACAAAAACATTGAACGCAGAGGTATCTCAACCGGTTTCTCCGGTTAAAATTGTAAACCGTGAATTCCCGAATGCGAAAGATTGGGATAACGTTCAGTTCCGTTTGAATGAAGATGGTGAAATCTATACACTTACAACGGGTGCTGATATGTTGAACAACGTAACGTTTGTTCAGATCAAAGACTCTGCAATCATCAAAGATAAGAAGTTAGGTTACAAACATATCGACTCAAAAGATTTGTTGGTCAACAGATATAAATTCAATTATCTGAACCCGTTCTCAATGGAATATTGGATTGCTAACGGTACAGGTAAAGATTCTTTGATCTATGTTAAGCAGGATGCTGGCGATTATGCTTTGGTTGAAGGTTCTACATACGAATATGGTATCGATGTTGATGCCGCTCTTTTGAAAAAGATTCCGGGACTGGCTCAGTTGGAAAGAACGAATTATGTCATTGCTAAAGACGAACAGGATCGTTTGGTTGAGGCTTATGGAAGCAAGTATTCAATGGGTGTAGCAAACTATAATACTAAGATGGTTGTTGATACATTCTTCTTTAAAGAAAACAACCACTATGATGGTAAGGACTTCTATGCTATCGTCGAATCTTATTATAATAGAACTGCTCATGCTACTGAAATTCAAAATACAGGTGTTACGAAGAAAGTCGGTATCGCTGATGACGGTATGAGTGCTGGTCTGAAAGTTCAGTTGCTGAATGAAACAAGAACTTCTGCTTTCACTGTTGAACCTTCTACAACTCCGTTGTATCGTCGTTTCAACAACGTTGCACTGAGTGAAAGCGCAACGGACGGCCGTGACAGCTTGAGATTCTTCGAAACTATCCGTAAGGAATACTTGATGGATGAAAACAATAGCAACTTGACTGATGCTAATGTTGACTATCTGGGTATGTGGACAGCTGACAAAGCAACAGGTTTGTCATTCCAGATCGATACTGCTTGGGTTAATCGTGGTGCTGGTTATATCAAACCGCAATACTTGATTTCGGTTGCACATAACGACTTTGCCGGAACTCCGGGTAAACCTTGTACGGAAGATGGTCCTCACGTAGACAAAGACGGTAATATTACAGACGCAGAACATTGTGTTCACGCTACTCCGGCTATCCCTGGCTTCGAAAGAGCTAAATATTTGGTAAGTTTCCAGGATTCTGTAGATGTTTACGGTCAGGACAAACCTTATGCAGATATCAAGGGTGGTTATACTCGCGTAGGTTTCGTTGAAGGTATCCGTGTTGCCGATACGTTGTGGATCCTGCCGGCAGAATTCGTAGCTTTGGCTAACGATAAGATTAGTTTCGATGCTTTGGAAGCTTATAATGATTCTGTGAAAAATCTTGCTTCTAAATCATATTGGATTAAGAATAGACTTGACGGTGACAACCATAAGAATTACACTTGGTCATTCCGTTATGTACATCCGGAAAATGCAGGTAATGTAACGGAAGAAGGCGTAGAAAATCAGTTCTTGTTCGAATCGAACAACTATGACAATAAGATTATTGCACCTGAAAATGCTGCATGGTTGAAGATTCAGAATGGTTGTGTGGTTTTGACAGACAAATCATCTACATTCTCACATGCTGCAACAGGTGGCGACGGAGCTTTGATCTTCAATGTTGAAAATAAGGTTGACGATCAGCTGGCAACAGACAACGAAGAAATTGCAACATCTGAAGTTACAGTAATCGCTTTGCAGGGTGCTGTACGTGTAGCTAACGCTGAAGGTAAGAAAGTTGTTATCACTAACATCTTGGGTCAGACAGTTGCTAACACAGTTATCACTTCAAGCGATGCAACAATTGCTGCTCCTCAGGGCGTAGTTGTAGTCGCTGTTGAAGGTGAAGAAGCTGTTAAAGCGATCGTTAAGTAATAATGATCTCCCGTAGAGACACAATGAAACAGTGTCTCTACTATATTGAAATAAAGATTTTATAATCAAATAATGACCATGTGTCCGGTCTTTCCGACCAGTCAATTACCCCGCGAGGGCGAACAAGTGGTACATTAATACTAAAGTAAAAAATAACAATGCTGCCTGTACTTCCGTGAGGAAGGAGAGCAGACACAAAAACAAGCCCCGACAGAGTAATTCCGTCGGGGCTTCGTTGTTATTATGATAAAAGGATTCTGCCCAAATGGCTAAAGTGCCGCAAACCGTTCATCTCCTTTGGCTGTCACCGCTGTACATTCCATTTCGACCAGCCAGCCGGTTCGGCAAACTGGAGCACGTACGATGATATAAGGGAGGCTGGGATGGTGTTCGTCTATGTAACGTTTGACCCGTGCATAATCCGCCGTATCGCGGATATAGATCACAGCTTGCATGATGTCATTCAAAGTGGCGTCCGCTTCTTTCAGCAGGGCTTCGATATTCTCGATCATGCGGGAAGTTTGTTTTATGACATCGCTAGCATGCACGATTTCTCCGTATCGGTCGATGCTTGCCGTGCCGGAGATAAAGACATGGCGGCGGTCGCCGTATGTGACAGCTGTGCCCCGTTCGAACGTAACGCCGTATTCATATGTGCGGTTCAAGTGTTCTGGTGCATATAGATAGCGGATTTGTCCGGGGCAGATACCGGAAACAGCATATGTGTCCATTGTCACGAATACCATCGGGTCGAAATAGCGGCCCTCGATTCCCGTACTGGCGATGAAATGAGTTTCTTCTGTCAGGTTTTGTGTCGCGAACACTTCTTTGCGGGCTTTTACCACACCCGGATAATTCACGTCTACATTCTGTACGAAGATCCACGTGCGCAGGCAGTTGGCCGCCAGTGTACAATTGGCTTCCGTCAGTTGCAGGATATAATCGCGGAAGATCAAGCGGGTCTGGTATTCCGAATTGGCCGCCCTGTTGCACTGGTTGGCACCTAAAAGCTGGCCATATGCACCGTGACGCGCCTCAAACAACCCATTTGACAACACCTGTGTCTGTACACCAGTCTGCAGCCAAGCCCACAATGCAATCTTCGTGCCGTTCATCGGAGCCTGCTGTACGATTGATAGTGCGCAATAGGGGGAAAGCCGTTCCCGTTTCATCAGTTCATCTGTCTGGTTGGTTACGTCACTCAGAAAATAACGCCGGAAAATAGCGACCGGATTACCCGGCAGCTCTTCCACTGAACGGGCGTAAACATCTTGTATGTGCTGTAACTGAGTGTGAAAATCCTCCAGACAGTTCGTCTGTTGGAAGAAGATATGGTATTCCGTTATGCCTTTGGAGGATTGAAAGGAGGTGATTTGCACCTCCGTCGTGTCGTATGTTTTCCTTATCAGGTTCATATTTATATTGTGTTTTTGTAGTATAGATCGTAAAAATAAGGCTATTTAATTGAAATCAGAAAATTGAGAGTTGAAAATTACTTAATAAAGTAAGGAACGGTACTGTTTGTTAGCCGTTCAAGTCCTTCAACTCTATCAATTTGTTTACGATGGCATAGACAGTCAAGCCGCTGGCACTGTGTACTTGCAATTTTCGGGCGATGTTCCGGCGGTGGGTAATAACGGTGTGGGTGGATAGGTATAACCTGTCTGCAATCTCTCGGTTTGTCATGCCTTTTACCACACAGACGACAATCTCTTTTTCCCTGCTACTCAGTGTCTGCTGGTCCTCGTTTTCCCCTTCTTCGGACGGAACTTCTTCGGTGTTGAGGCGTTCCAATTTATTTTTCAACTCATCGGCATTATCGTATATTGATATCTGATCGTCATAGGAGCGAAGCAGAAACGGGTCGCTTATATTATATTGAAGGGCAAAACATTTCATATCCGGGCAGCCGCATTCGTCTTTCAGATGTTGTAGGTTGAAGTTTCCCGGAATGGAAGGATTTACGATCAGGATGTCCGGCTTATAAATGCGTAAGCCCTCTGTCAGACAGTCTGCTGCTGTTATTTCGGATATCTGGATACGGAATCCAGGTAAGCGTTTCAGCAGTGTTTCCAGTCCGCACCGGATGATGGAGGATGATTCGGCTATCGTTATTTTAATGTTAGTGGACATGGCAAGTGGTTTTATTGTTTTTCTAAAGACAGAATAGCAGGTACGAAGATGTAGTCTTCTACCCGGTTATGAGAGGCAAGATCTTGTTCTGTTGCGAAAATATCGAACAGGACGCTGTTGAGCAAGTTACTGTCCGGTCCCGGATAATACTTCAGGATCAGGTTCTTCAGTTCCGTGATTTTCATCTCGATCTGGTCATGCCGTTTGCGGAAGATGGTGATGTTATATTTCGGGTCTTTCTTTCCTTCCAGCAAATTGCGGACATACGGGAAGACGGTTTTCTCTTCGTACGACATATGTTTGTGCACCTCTTCGGCATATTCGTCGAAAAAGCGGCGGATCACGAAGGCCACATCTTTCGGGCAGCTCACGATTGCCTCTGTAAGTTTGTGACGGATATGGGGAAGACGGAAGTTCAGGAAATAGTCGTGTGCATTATGCAGATAAGTGATAAGCGAAGAGATGGAGATATCTTTATGGACCTCCGCTGCCGGGATTGTCTCCGTTTCCGTCAGAAAGTTGACGACAGTCAGGAATGTATATGTGTCGATCTTATTCTGCCGGCATACTTCCCCGATGTTTTTCTCTCCGAACCCCAGGTCGATACCGAAGCGGCTCATCACAAGGACCATCGGATAATTCTCGCATATCAGGTCACTCATCTTGCTTGTTTCCCTGTATTTTCCGTTCTTCATGTTTCCCATATCTTTTATCATTTGTATAGTAGATTATTATAAGCATGCATATTGAGGTGCATCCGCCGGTATGACAGCTATGCATTCCGTTTCGATCAGCCAGCCCGGACGACACACGGGAGCATGTACGATCAGGTGGAGAAACGACGGATACCGGCTTTCGATATATTGCTTGACCACGACATAATCGGCCGGGTCGCGCAAGTAGACGATTGCCTGCATAATGTCTTGCAATCCGCCTCCCGCCTCCTGTAGCAAGGTGTCGATGTTTTCCAGCATGCGTTCCGTCTGCTTCAGGATATCCCCCGGATACATGATCTCGCCTTGATTGTCGATACTCGCGGTTCCGGAAATGAAGATTTGTTTCCGGTCGCCATAGGTTACAGCTGTCCCCCGCTCGAAAGTCACTCCGTATTCGTATGTCGGATTCAGGTGGGTGGGAGCATAGAGGAACTGGATTTGTCCGGACTGCAAGCCTTTTACGGCATAAGTATCCATCTGGACAAAAACGTTCGGATCGGCATGGCGTCCTTCTATTCCTGTACTGGAAATATAATGGGTCTTTTCCGTCAGGTCTTGCGTGATGAAAACCTCTTTGCGGGCCTTGACGACGCCGGCGTAGTTGACATCCACGTTTTGAACGAAGAACCAGGTACGGATGCAATCGTTTGCCAACTTGCATCCCTGCTCGGTCAGTTGCAAGACGTAATCGTTCAGCAAAAGCCGTGTCTGGTACTCGGAGTTGGAAGCCCTATTGCAAGAGCCCCCGGTCCAGTATTGTGTATAACGGTTGTGTTTGGCTTTCGACATTCCGTTTTTGGTCGTTTCGACAGTGATACCGGTCTGAAACCAAGTCCACATGGCTATTTTGCTCCCGTTTAGTGGAGCTTGCTCCACGATGGAAAGAGGGCAATAGGAATTTTCGCATTCCCAAACCATCACCAAGTCGGCTTGGTTGGCAGCGTCGCTCAGGAAATAGCGCCGGAAGACGGCAGTCGCATCGTCAGGTAACACCTCTTGGATAACTGCCACATAGGCCCGTTGGATGTTCTGAAGTTGTCCGGAAAACGGCAATGTCCGGTTCGTAATAGTGAGCAGAACGTGATATTCGGTAACCCCACCTTTCCCGGCAAAGGAAGAAATTTGAACTTCGACAGCTTTGTCTGTGTATGTCTTTTTGATATAATCCATGTAATATGTGCTTTCTTATTCTTTAGCTCCGTTATTGATCCAATCGTCGAGCAACGTCAGAGTGCTGGAGGTCGTGATGACGTTGGTATGATCGTACTTGACAATGTTCTCGTGCAAGATGACGTGCAGGAAGCTTTCCTCCGCGCTTCCCGGCTTGACCAGTTTCAGCCCTTCCTCGCTTTTATCAGCTACGACATCGACTAAGGCTTTGTAACTTTTGCCTTCCGTGAGGTACAGTCCGGCAGCAGGTTCCGTACTTCCTCCATGGCAAGCCGTACAGGAACGATTGAAAATTTCGGTTTGGATACTGTTGAACATGCCGGCATCCAACTTTCCGGCATCCAGCCGTATGGTATCCGCCTGTTCCGTGTAGTCGGCGATATAGAAACTGGCAATCCTTTTGCGTAGTTTGTTGATGACACAAACTTCGATCTGTGTGACTTCACTGGGAATACCGGCCAAGACCATGTTTATCGTCCCGTCGGCTGTCTGGCTAATCCCTTTTGCCGTTTGTGCGAAAGCATTGTCAGGGGTGAATCCGGCCAGTACGACGCTGTAACCGCCTGGCCAGGAATCTATCCCGTTGATTTGGGCGGTTAACTTCACTGTTCCTCCTTCCCTTTCCGTCTGATTGTTTTCATCATATATCTTGCCATCGTCGCAGGAGATGGCAAGACAGGAAAAGAGCAATAGCCCGGAGATGAATGAATAAACTTCTCTTTTCATGACGTTACGATTAGAAAGTGTACTGAAGTAAGACGGTTCCGGAATGCATGGCTAATCCTAAGTCGTCGTTGTCGCGGTCAAGCTGCGTGTCATGTCCGGTACGTCCGATGAACTGATACATGGCTTGCAGTTTCAAGTTGCAGCTGGTGAAGAAATAGTTAAATCCGACGGCCGGCATATTCAGAAAACCGTTTGTGTCCAATCCGTTGCGGTTGAAGAAGTCATAACGGGCTGTCGCTTGTAGTTTGTTGGTAACGAAATAACCGCCTTGCACGTACCCCCCTAAATAGTTATAGCTCTCGTCAATTTTCTGCCGTTTGGTAAACCCTACATTCATATAATAGATTTCAGCGCCGAGATACAGGCGATTCTTCAACATGGCGAATTCTGCTCCTGCCCGGAAATCGTTCGTACTTTCGCTTTCGCTCTCCACATTCAATGAAGTGGAAAGACCGAACAACATCTTGTCTTCCTTCAAACGGTTCGGGCTGCCCTGGTTGGACGGCATAACTCCTTTCGGCATGTAAGTGATGCGGCCGGCATACAACAATGACGGGATATGCCAGTCGTCGCTGAACGTTTTGGATGCCACGTTGACGGAGCTTCCCGTTCCGTTGAAAATCCCAACTTCGTAGCCGAACTTCTCCTTTACCAATCCGTGCACTTCCACTCCGAGGTCGAATCCCATGCCGATGTTCGGTGTCACGGCATTAAGAGAATAAGGCAGGATAACGGATGAGGTGAGCGATGTCGGCAGTGTCGGCATTAACGTCTCGCCCAGCGTAGTGAGGTAAGCGTGCGAGAACGGAGTCTTGAACTTGCCGACACGTATGGCAAAACTCTTTTTCATCTCTACGTCGAACCAAGCCTGCTGGAGGATGTTTCCTCCGCTTCCGGCGGCATTGATGGAGAGGTTGAATGTCACCCGGTCGAATGCCTTGCCCGTGAAACCGAGGATGGCGTAGGGGATCGAGAAACCGCTGTTGTGTATATTGTCCTGATTGTAGGCCGGGTCCAGCCCTTCATCGTCGTAGTAGTTGATGTTAGCACTGGTCTGGACCAACATATAAGGTTTGAAAACGAAATCCCCCTTCTTGGTAGCGATTGTAAAACCTTCTTTGCCGTTTAGTGATACGACACCGTTTTCCGTATCTTCCTCATATTGGGCCGTGACGGTCAACGGCAATAGTAATAATGCTGCAATTGTGATTATCAGTTGTTTCATTTTAGTTTGTCTTATGGATAAATTATAAGGAGTTGAGGAATGCGATCACTGCCTCACGCTCTTCCTTGCTCATTTGTTTGAATAAATTTTTGGAGGCTTCCCCTTCGCCTCCATGCCACATGATGGCTTCGGTCAGGTTGCGGGCGCGTCCGTCGTGAAGAAAATAGGTATGACCGTTGACTTTCTCCTGCAGCCCGATACCCCAAAGCGGCGTAGTACGCCATTCGTTTCCTCGTGCCAGGCCGCTGACATAATTGTCGTTCAACCCAACTCCCATGATCTCCGACCCCATGTCATGCAGTAGGAAATCAGAATAAGGATGTATGGTCTGTCCGCCGAGCCATGGCAAACGTGTGCCGTTGAGCAGTGTGGAACCACCCGCTTGCGTATGCAGCGTAGTGACGTGGCATAGATGGCATTTCGCTTCGTAAAACTTTTGTTCTCCTAAGATGACCTGAGGGTCGTTTATGTTGCGCCTTGCCGGTACACCGAGGCTTTGCATATAAAGGTCCACATCTTCCATATCGGCGGTCGATATGTCGAGCTGGTCGTACGAGAGTCCCATCATGCTGCCTTGGTTGATCTGAGCCTGCCCTTCGCAAATCTCTTCCGGATAGCGGCTGTTTGTCACGCCCATATCGCTTGAAAAGCCCAGTTCGACGGTCAGGTCAAGATGCTGTGCCTTGTTCCCTGAAAGGCCGACACCGGTGACACCCTTCTCGGTGATATAGTTGCAACGTCCGCTGATACCATATTCCGGATAATTGCTTTTGGCAGCGAGCGCTTCGATTTCCCTGCGGTCGATCGCCATCATCTGTCCCATACCGACGTGGCGTAACGGGATGCGTACGGTGCAGAACAAATCTTCCGGGGCGATACTGTCTTTATACCATTCGGTTATCGTGTAATTGGGTTTGCATAGTTCGTAAGTCTCTCCGTCGGGGAAGGAAAAAGTCTGCTTGTCGTATGTGACGGACAACTTACCTTCCGGTTTGACGCCGTAGATGGCTTGGTCGTGCAATACACGTCCGTAGTCGCGGAAGAAAGCACCGTTGCGGCGGGAGATATAGACCAGCATAGAGGAGAAACCGTAGTTCCCCGATCCGCCGTTTTCCCACAATGTCGGTTTGGTCCTTCCTGCGTTGCGATGGCAACTGCCGCAGGAATAGCCGGCATAAACAGGTCCGAGACCGCCTCCGTCTCCATTGTTGCTGGTGCGTACATCGTCGTAGAGACCGTCGCCGTTGTTGAAACGGATCGAGTTGGCTCCTGTTATCCAGTCGGCGTTCGTATCATAGGCGACCGATGAGTTTAGGAAAATCGTTGAAGTCCCTGCTGACAGCGCATATCCGTTCGGGACATCTATTTTATCCATATCCATTTTATCGTCCTCTTCACAAGCTGCGCATGCAAAGAGCAGGAGTAGCGAGGATGTTAACAGGTAAGATTGCTTCATATCATTTTATTGGTTTTCTGAATTTATTTCCGAATAACGCGAGTCGCATTGTGTAATAACTCTGAAACCCTGAAACAGCGGGCATTTGTCTGCTGTTTCAAGGTTTGTCATGATCTATTATCAAGTTTTATGTCTCAGAGGCATGTTTATTTTGCTCCATCGACAGTGCGGGGCTGCCCGTCTTTGAATAGGAGATATTCCAATGTATGGTAACCACGTACGCTCTGTGCGGCTCCGATGGCTTCATCTTCTTCGTCAAAGTTTCCGCTCCATTCCAGGTCATCCCAGTTTTGTGAATTCAATACCTGTACGATACCGTTCTGGTCCAAAGGCCAGCTGTCCATGTTGGGGTCCAGACCTAGGTTGGCAACCGGGCCGATAAGGAAAGCTTCGCTCTTTTCCCACGGTTCGCGTGCCGTGATCCATAAATTGCAGGCCTTTTCGAAGTTGTCGTTGCTTGGGTTTTGTCTGAACTGGTTTACCGCATCCAGCAAAAGCTTGTTCTTTTCCTGCAAGTCTTTATACGTAGGAAGAACGACCGCATCGACAAACTGTTCGGCTATTGCATCAAGGTCATCGTCGTATTCAGGATCGCCGAATGTTTGGTTTACATACGGTTTTACTTCATTTAACAACAGGTTGGCCAGTTCCATGCAAGTGTTCATTGCGGCAACGGACTCTTCGCTGTCGATGTTGTTGCGGAACGGTTGCGGAATAGCCTGAATCGCCTTTGCAGAAGCGAAAATCAGCGTTTTGATTTCTTCGTCGAGATCCGGGTTGGTTGAAGCGATCAGTTTTGAAAGCGAGTGTTCTGCGATGTCTCCTTCATCGTCGAAATCCTTGTAAGAGTTGAATGCACTCAGGTTTCCGTCCACTTTAGACACGTCGTTGTCGTCGATGCGGCCGTAGTATGTGTTACGGATGGAGAAGATATTGTTCGTATAGTCGTCGCGCGAATGCCAGCTATACCATGATTCGACGGCATAGAGACCGCCTTCCTTGTCACCGCTGGTGTATTTGGTATACGGGTCTTTGATCTTGGCGTCACCTACTTCGTTGGCGATGTTCCACATACCGCTTTCGATCATTTCCTCGATACACGAGAGCGGGCTTTGGTAAGCTCCGGCAGTCTGGTCTTTGAAGATCGTGGCATATGGGCCGTGTGAACCCTGCTCATCGACGTAGTCGGTTACCCAAGAATTGTAGAGCATGGTTGCATCGTCGTTCAGCAACATTGCAACGTTATACATATAGTTACCCCATGCACTGGCGTTTTCAGAACTGTAATCCAGGTTGACCGGATCTTTTCCGCCACCATCCGGATTGGGGTCGTTGTTGTCGCTACATGCTCCCATCGAGAATGTCATGGCGAGCGATAAGGCTGCCAGATAGAAATAATTTTTCTTTTTCATTTTTATTGATAAGTTATTAATTTGTTTATATTGTTTTTATTTGCTGAGGAACCAGCCGATATAGGCGATAGCCAAGCTGAATTCGTTTTCGCTGTTATATTTGCCGCCTCCGATTTTGCGTGTTGTATAGTCTGCTTTCACGACAAGATTAGGTAAAGCATACCAATTGGCTCCGGCTGTCCACATGCTTACTTTGTTGCGTAAATCCATCGTGTGCTTGCCTTCGCCTTTTTCCTGTGGGTTGTAGTATTCGTAGCGGACGAACGGATAGATTACGGGTACGCTCATATTGTCTTTACAAACCGCACGCAGGTTGAACCCCACTTCACCACCGTAGCTGACCGCACGTTTGGCGATCGGGGTTGTCTGTGTATAAGGAGAACCGCCGCTTTGGTGGTTGTTGACACTGCTGAGGTCGTCGGCTTTGCTCAGGTTGCCGTATATCATGTTTGCGCGTGCGGTGACATATTTGTTTTTGTATTGCAGGTCAGCCGTATAGATGCGCAAAGGTATGTTTCCATATTTGACGTATGTTTCCGGTTTGTCGGAATTGGCTCCCGTATTGTGGCAATAGTAGAAGGAACCGCCTATTTTCAATCCCGGTACTCCTAAATAGTTCAGGCGGGCCACATAGCCCGGTGAGGTGAAGTTGTCTGTTTCGAATAGTCCCTGCTTGCCGCCGGCAACCCATGTATTGCGGTCGAACCCGTTGGCGTTCAATCCGGCAACGACCAAAGCCTGGTAGTTGAAACGTGTGTAGCCTCGGCCGAACGTACCGAACACTTCGATACCGTTTTCGTGCCAGGTAGAAGGAAGGATGGTCGTTTCGCCTTCCGGACGAGAAGTTCCGAAGAAGTTGATCGGCTCGTGATGCTCGTTGGTCAAACCGACCGGGACGATCAAATGACCGGCACGGACATTGAAGGCCGGATGGATAAGACGTGTGATGTGGAATTGTTCCAAAGCAACTTCACCGCCTTTTTCAACTTCCATTTCGTATTCTCCGTTTTCTGTGTTTTCTATCTCATAGGCACTTCCCGTACCTCCAGCCTCAAATTCTATTTCTGCTCCTAATACCCATTGGGAATTGAATTTGTAATCGAAAGCCAAGACAAAACGGGGTATGGAGATTGAATTGCGATGGTCTTTCTTGCTTCCGTTGTCCGTACCTCGGAAACGATTGATGCCGTAGTCCATAAAGTTTGCGAGGATCTCCCCATATCCGCCGAAGCGGAACTTGTTATATCCGGCTGCATAAATGTCTGCGGATTGTTCCACTGCGGATTTTTCTGTCGTTGTTTCTTCTTGTTCCTGTGCAAATGCCGTTACACAAGAGGTTAGTAGAGTGATTGCTAATAAATTAGTTAACCTTTTCATTGCGTTTTTTAATTTTTGGCAAAATTAGAAGGGCTGTCAACGGTGTGCAATCGCAATTAGTAGGTAAAAAGGTGTCGATGTTACCTATTTGTAGGTATTGTGTGCGTTTTTACAGGAAAAATATCATGAAATCCCTACAATTGGGGAGGGTAAAGACAAATATACATATTTGTAGGTATTGTGTTAATGATTGTCCACTCATATCTTTGCCTTTGTCAATTATGTATCATGATTAGGTATAATCGTCGACCGGAACCTTATTGATAGAATGTCAATGTAATGTTTATTTTAAAGTAAATAACAACAGCGGGGATTTTTATTGGTTTTCCTTGCGACAAAAGAAGAACTGTTTTGAGAAAAACGGTTCTTTTTGTTTCAATATCACCCTGATTAGGTAGCAAGAGGCGTTTTTTTACTCACAT
>UMFS01016883.1_pt1 | contig 18214 bp, 13 predicted proteins | sample 1965071 | NCBI WGS metagenome assembly UMFS01 (sample SAMEA4836052, study PRJEB28245) | human gut metagenome | biome: gut microbiome; material: fecal sample | place: Denmark | collected 2008
TGTAGTAATCATCATCGTACTCACGCTCGTTGTAATTATAAACATCCCCGTGTACTTTCAAAGGCGGTTCCTTCTTCTCGGGAGAGTCTTTCCATTCGCCGAAGCTGTTAGGTTCGTAACCCTTTGCGGCTCCATAGTTTCCGTCTACACGCATCGCTCCGTCACGGTGATAGGCATGGAACGGACAACGGGGCTTGTTCACCGGGATCTGCTCTAGGTTCACGCCAAGGCGGTAACGCTGGGCGTCGCCATAAGAGAATAGACGACCTTGTAACATCTTGTCTGGGGAGAAGCCGATGCCTTCGACAGTATTCATCGGGTTGAATGCGGCTTGCTCCACGTCTTGGAAATAATTCTCCGGATTACGGTTCAACTCGAGGATACCGACATCCATTAACGGGAAGTCCTTATGCGGCCATACTTTCGTGAGGTCGAACGGGTTGATCGGATAGGTCTCGGCCTGCTCCTCAGTCATCAATTGGATCTGGAATTTCCATTTCGGGAAGTCCCCACGCTCGATACTCTCGAACAAATCACGCTGATGGGATTCACGATCCTTGGCGATGATCGCAGCCGCTTCCTCGTCACTCAAGTTCTTGATACCTTGCAGGGTTCTGAGATGGAACTTCACCCAGATACGTTCGTTCTTATTGTTGATAAAACTGTACGTATGGCTACCGAAACCATGCATATGTCGATAAGAGTAAGGAATGCCGCGAGAACTCATCGTAATCGTTACTTGATGCAGGGCCTCGGGAAGCAAAGTCCAGAAATCCCAGTTGTTATCCTCGCTTCGTAGATTCGTTTTCGGGTCACGTTTGACCGCATGATTCAAGTCCGGGAACTTTAGGGGATCACGCAAGAAGAATACGGGGGTGTTGTTACCTACCAAGTCCCAGTTACCCTCCTCTGTGTAGAATTTCATGGCGAATCCACGGATATCACGCTCTGCGTCGGCTGCTCCACGCTCTCCGGCTACGGTGGAGAAACGGACAAAGCAGTCAGTTTTCTTGCCTACCTCGCTGAAAATAGCCGCTTTCGTATACTTTGTGATATCATGTGTAACGGTAAAGGTACCGAATGCGCCGGAACCTTTGGCGTGCATGCGTCTTTCTGGGATCACTTCACGGTCGAAGTGCGCTAGCTTCTCAATGAACCAAGGGTCTTGTAATACCATCGGGCCACGTGGCCCCACTGTTTGTACGTTCTGATTGTCCGCAACAGGGCGCCCGTTGGCGGCAGTTAGTTTTTTGTCTTCCATAACTTTAGTTTTTATGTCGCAATAAAGAATTTTAGATAAAGTAATCTTTAAATAAAACTGTTTAGAAACAACAATTGTTTTTAACTTCTTGACAAAAATAAGATGTTGTTAGACAGTTGTCAAATAGTTAATATCTATAAATATATAGACGGGTAGTAGAAACTCAGTGGGGATAGGCGCATGAGTTATAAAAGTATCTTAGTTTCATCGCCCCATACACCTAAGATACTTCGCCAATGAACTTAGGATACTTTCTCGATGAAACTAAGATACCTTGTTTAAAAGGTATGGATACAAAAAAGCGATTGTCTGGCAAGATGCCAAGCAACCGCGGTATGGTTTGAAAAAATCAAATGTTCACCTTCCCGGTAAAATGGGGTGTTACTTATTTATTGTAACCCCATTTTGTTAACTCCGACTGACCGATAGCAGCGAGTGATCTCAAGCAACTATCCAAAAAATGTCTAATAAAACTTTTCATAGCTCATTTTCTTTTTAATTAATAAATCTATGCCTTTCGACACGTTCTAAATCTCACATAACTTTTGAAGTCCGAGTAACGAATGAATTGAAAACCTAAACCTTTAACCTTTTAACCTATTACTAACCTAATCCCGGACTTCTGATAACCTTAACCTAAACCATCCTCTTTTTCATCGTGAGGTTTACCACACGCGGTAAACCCAAATTGTCCAAGGTTGAAACCCTAGCAAATCGATGTAACGTTTAAACAATCTTTTTACCATATTTGCTTTACAATTATGTTTTACGACACAAATATACGGCGTTATTCCATACGTGGTATGTTTTATAGCATGTTTTTTGCGGATTCCTATGTTTTCTTGATCTATGATAAAAAAAGCGGGAATCAGATTCATATAATGATAGTATTTGAACGTTTGGCATGTCTATTGTGTTACTATGCCATTGCATTTCTATTTCTATTTGCTACATTTGCGGAGCTAAATGTAAGATAATGTAATATATATGAGTAGAAAAGAGGAGTACAAAGAGAAGAATCTATTGTATTTGGACGAGATCGCTTCGGAAGAGGGAACCCAGACATTACCGTGCGGTATATTATATAAGGTAATACAAGCGGGTACAGGCCAGGTATCGCCTAATAGGGAAAACGTCGTTTCCGTACATTATAAGGGAACGTTGATTAACGGAAGGGAATTTGATAACTCATGGAAACGGGGTTGCCCGGAAGCCTTTCGCTTGAATCAAGTGATTGAAGGCTGGCAATTGGCTCTTCAAGAAATGCGGGTAGGGGATAGATGGATAATCTATATCCCTTACAGTTTGGGTTATGGTAATCGTGCCTCGGGTCCAATCCCTGCTTTCTCCACATTAATATTTGAGGTAGAGTTGTTGGGAATCGCTTAATTCCAATCATAGAATATATAATAATGTATCCGAAGGGAGTAAAAAAGAATAGCCATGGCTAAACCCATGGCTATTCTCTTTTTGCCTCATTAGAGGATTGGAAACTTTCTATTGTTTAGGCGTATCATCCGTCTTCTTTCCTTTATCCAGCCATTTCTCTTGGATGGTCTGCATCAGTTCATAGAAGTTAGGGATGAACATCGTGGCGAATATTGTATTGATAGCCATACCGAATACTACCGCCGCACCTAAGGATATACGGCTGGCCGCTCCCGCTCCGGTAGCGAAAAGCAAAGGCATGACACCCAATACAAAGGCGAACGAGGTCATCAGGATCGGACGTAAACGAACGTGTCCGGCTTCCAAGGCGGAATCCCGTATCGGATTGCCTTCCTTCCGGAAATCCCGGGCGAACTCTACGATCAAGATACCATTCTTGGCGGACAAGGCGATCAATAAGATAATACCGATCTGGGTATATACGCTTACCGGAACCCCCATCACCCAGCAGCCGATAATAGCTCCCAACAAGGCGATCGGCAAACCCATGATAGCCGCCAACGGACTTGTCCAGCTCTCATATTGAGCCGAGAGAACCAAGAAAGCGACTAGCAACGCCATGGCGAAAATAATCACCGTCGTAGATTCCGCTTTCGTCTCTTGATAAGCGACCGAGGTCCATTCATATCCAAAATTATCACCTAATTGCTCCTGTATCAGCTCCTCCATCGCTAAGATCGCTTCTCCGGAGCTATATTCCGGATTGGCGATACAAGTAATAGCCGCCGATGAATACATATTATATAGGTTGATCTGGTCTAATCCCAATTGCTCGTCTAATTCGATAAAAGAGGAGAAGGGTACCATCTCTCCTTTACTATTCGCCAGACTCAAACGGAGTACATCATCGATCACTTTCTGCGCCTCTCCGTTCGCCTCGATCTTAACTTGGTAAATACGTCCGAACTCCACGAAATCGTTCACGTACGCCGCTCCCATATAATAGCTGAGCGTGGAGAATACTTGATTCAACTGAAGACCGAGCATCTGCACCTTATCCCGGTCTATCTTCAGTAGATACTGCGGGGTATTGGCCTGATACATACAAGAAAGGTTCAGCAATTGCGGTTTCGAGCGGTAGCTGGCCAGCAATGTCTCCACGGCATGCTGCATCTCCGTCGGACCTAGGTTCTTACGATCCTCCAATTGCAGTTGCAAGCCGCCCGAAGCGCCCAACCCCGGGATAGCGGGCGGTACCATACCGAATACCTGCGCTTCTTGGATAGCCGATGCCTTCCGGTTGAAACGGTTGGTCACGGCCTCTGCCGTATGCTCCTTACCTTTACGTTCGTTCCAGTTCTTTAGGATCACGAAGAAGGTGGCCGTATTGGATTGCTCCCCTCCACCCATTACGGAGAATCCGCTAACGCTGATGAATGATTTCACCTCGGGGTACGTCTTTAGGATCTCGTCGATCTGCTTGGTGACCGCCTCCGTCCGGTTCAAGCTCGCCGCCGGGGGTAATTGGGATACGACTAGGAAATAGCCGTCATCCTCTTCGGGTATAAAGGTTGTCGGCCAACGCATAAACAAGATAACCGCTACCGCCGTGATGATACCGTACACGATCATCGCCGCTCCCGGTCGTTTCAGCATCCGCTCCACGATCGAGTCGTACATCTTCTGGGTCTTTCCGTATATCTTATTGAATCCCTTGAAGAGGAAGAATTTCGGTTCTTCCGTATTCTTCTCCAAGAAAAGGGCGCAAAGCGAGGGCGTAAGCGTAAGCGAGTTAAATCCGCTTAATACGGTAGCGGCGGCGATTGTCAAGGCGAATTGCTTATAGAGCTGCCCGGAGATACCGCTGATAAACGTTGTCGGGATAAATACCGCCAATAATACCAATACCACGCCCACGATAGGCCCTACGATCTCATCCATGGCCTTCGATACCGCCTCATGGGCCGTATATTTCCCGGTATCGAGGAGGCGGGTGGAGTTCTCCACCACCACGATGGCGTCGTCTACCACCACCGCTATCGCCAGAATCAGGCCGAATAAGGTCAACGTGTTAATGGAGAACCCTAAAGCTGCCATGACCGCCAGCGTACCGATCAATGAGACCGGAATCGTAATGAACGGGATGACTACCGCCCGGAAATTCTGTAAGAATAAGAAGATAACCAAGACCACCAGCAAGGTGGTCTCCAAGAACGTGATAAGCACCTCATGGATGGAGGCGTCGATCACCTCGGTCGTATCCAAGGTCACTTTGTATTCCACGCCTTCGGGTAAGGAACTGCCTAATTCTTTCATCTTGGCCTTTACCACCTTCGATACATCCAATGAGTTGGAGCCCGGCAGCTGGTAGATCGCTATCGCAGCAGTCGGTTGTCCGCTTAATTTAGAGACCACGTTGTAAGAGGAGCTACCCAACTCTATGCGGGCGATATCCTTCAATCGCAGGATCTTGCCCCCTTGCCCGGTCTTAAGGACGATATTGCCGAATTCATCCGGTGTCGTCAACCGTCCTTTTACGGTCAAGGTGTATTGATAGGGGTTATCCGCCCGTAGAATCGGTTGGCCTACGTAGCCGGCGGATACTTGGGCGTTTTGCGTGGATATGGCTTGATAAACCATGTCCGGTGTCAAGTTACGGATACGCATCGCCTCCGGGTCTAGCCAGATACGCATACTGTAGTTTCCGGCTCCCATTACCTGTACCGAGCCTACACCCGGCAGGCGGGTTAGCTGGTCTATCATATTTAAGGTGGCGTAATTACTTAAATACAATCCGTCGTAAATGGAATCCTTGGAACTTAGGGTAAGCATCATCACGATATTGGAGGATTGCTTGCGGGTGGTGATACCTTGTACGATCACGGGTTCCGGCAAGCTGCTCTGGGCGATACTCACCCGGTTTTGCACCATGACGGTCGCCATATCGATATCCGTTCCCACAGCGAAGGTGATCGTTAGGGAGTAAGCCCCCGAACTGGAGGAGTTTGAACTCATGTAAAGCATACCGTCCACGCCGTTTACCTGTTGCTCGATCGGTAAACCTACGGTCTGCGCTACCGTCTGTGCGTCCGCCCCGGGATAAACGGCGGATACCTGTACGGTAGGCGGCGTGATCTCCGGATACTGGGCGATCGGTAATATATTGAGGGTGACCAAACCCGCCACGACGATGATCAGAGCAAGTACGGTGGCGAATATCGGTCTGTTAATAAAGAACTTTACCATAGCTTGCTTATTTTATAGGTTTGATAGTCATGCCATCCCGTACCTTAAGCAGGGCGGAGGTGACATAGGGATCTTTGGGGCCGATACCGGCGGTCACTTGGCGAAGCGTATCGTCTACCAATTGCCCCACCTCGATAGGACGGTATCGTACGACATTGGAGTCGTTCACGATATAAAGGTACTTCCCTAATTGGTCGGTACCGATCGAGGCGTCGCGAACCAAGACCGCATCCGGCTGCTCGGCGTACGGCAGGGTGATGGTGACGTATAAGCCGCTCTTCAATACATGCTTCGGGTTATCCAGATTGGCACGTACGTTTAGGGTACCGGTCGATAGGTCGATATTGGGGGATAGATAATCCAGCCGGCCCGTATACGCATTGCCGCCATCCTTGCCTATGCTGACGAGGATCTCGGTCGGAAGCTTCACGGTACTATCGTTGCGGGCGGCTTCCAGCATCATCTTCATGAACTGGTTATCCTCGATATTGAAATTGGCGAACATCAAGTCGTCCTTGTATAAGGTAGCCAAGGTAACCGGCTGGACGGCTCCGTTGATGTAATTACCTATATCGTAGCTGGCCCGGGTAACCGCGCCATCGAAAGGCGCACGGATATAGCAATAGCTCAAGTTGGTCCGTGCAGTATTCAACTCCGCCTCGGCGTTCTTCACGGCGGCCTCAGACTCCGATACGGTAGCCTCCGCTTGGATCACTTGTATCTGGCTTACGGCGCCGCTCTTGGCCGCTTCCTTCATACGCTCGTAGTTGCTGCGTGCATATTCCAGCTGGGCTTTGGAGGTCTTTACGGAAGCCTCGGCTTGGGTGACGTTATCCTGATAGGTGTCCGGTTCGATCACGAAGATAAGATCGCCCTTCTTCACCCGGCTTCCGGCCTTGAGGTAAGAGGTACGCAAGTATCCGTTGACACGGGCTACCAAGTCTACTTTCAGTTGTGAACTAAGGTATCCGGGGTATTCTTTCGTCAAGGTAATGTCCTTCACGACCGGGATAGATACGTTGATGGAAGGCACAGGCATCTCCGTCGGCTGGCTCTTGCCTTTACATGAGGCGAGCAACAGGGCGGATGCGCTGATAAGTCCTATATAAACAAATGTCTTCATATACTTTATGTTTAATGATTATTTAGCTTATGCTTTGTGCGAGTCGTAGTTGCTTGTTCGGTAGCGGTGACTACTCTCGTTCGTCAGCGGTGACGGCGTGCGTTCGTCAGTGTTGACGACGTATGTGCGTCAGTGCTGACGGCGCATGCCCGGCAGTGGCATCCTCTCTTAATCGACAAGTGGCCATCCTCCGCCCAGTGATTGATAAAGCTGTATCAAGTTCAGTAGGGAGCTACCTTGAGCCTGTGTCAATTGGTTCTGGTAGGTGAGGAGGGAGCGTTGCGCGTCCAGTACGTTCTGGAAAGGCGTGAGGCCCTGCTTATAGAGGTCAAGGGAAAGGTCCAAGGTTTGTTTCCCTTGGTTTACCACTTCCCGGAGGGCTACGATTTGCTTGATCGAGTTCTTGTACGAGCTCATGGCGTTATCCACTTCCTGTACGGAGGTAAGCACGGTCTGGTTGAATTGCCGGATCGACTCGTCCAACTGGGCTTTCGCCAACCGGGTAGCCTGTATCTTCTGGGTGCCTTGGAAGAAGTTCCATGTAAGGGTAGGGGCGATCTCATAGGTCAAGCTATTGTGATTCGCCAGCTTATCGAAGTCGTGGGAGGCGAAACCGATCGAGCCTTTCACGAATACTTTCGGCCACCAATCGGACTTAGAGGCCCCGAGCGAGGCGGCTAGCGCATTGACCTGCCGTTCTGCCGCACGTACATCCGGACGGCGTAGCAACAGGTTTGCCGGCAAACCTACACCGACCGGCTCGATATATTCCGGCAAGGAAGCATCTGTCTCCATGATCTTTTGCAGATCCGAAGGGTACAGGCCTAGCAAGATCGCCAAGGAGTTCGCATATTGGATGATACCGGCCTCCAGCATCGGTAGGGAGGCTTTCGTGCTGTAGTATACGGATTGCGCCTGCGCTACATCCAGTTTGGAGACTAGCCCGGTCTCATACCGTTTCTGGGTGATCTGTACGACGGTCTGTTGGGAGCGGCAGTTCTGTTGCGCCACCTTTACCTCTTGTTGCAGCTCCCTCATATTGATGTAGGAGGAGGCTACTTGGGCGCAAAGGGAGACCATGGCGGCGTTGTATTCCTCTTTCGAGGCGGCGAAATTCTCTTTCTCCGCTTTCACCCGGTTCCGGATACTTCCGAATACGTCCACCTCCCAATTCATATCTACGGTAGCGCTGGAATATTGGGTGATCGCCTTGGGCACTTGACTGATATTGCCGCTACTTTGTTGCCGTGTCCATCCGGCGGAAAGCCCTAGGGTGGGCGAGTAGCTTCCTTGTGCCGACCGCAGGTTGGCTTTCGCCATGGCGATCCTGTCCATCGCCATTTGCACGGAATAGTTTTGTTTCACGGCTACTTCTATCAGCGAGTCCAGCAACGGGTCCTTAAAATTTCTCCACCAATTATCTTCTACGGGAAGTGTCTGCTGAAAATCACTTCCTTCCTCAGACCATGACCCGGGTAGGGCACGGTCTAAATACTTATGCTCTGTCTGCGCCATTACCCCGATCGGTACCAGCAAGCACAACAAAGCATAACATGTCAGGCGTAAATGTTTGTGCATAAATATATATGTTTAGATTTAGCTTTTAGCAAAACAGTTAAGGGTGGGAAATGTTTGTATCTTTGTCTATTTATATATCCTAAAAACTGAAACGTATGGAAAATGGCAAGATCGTTATTTATCGGACAGCCGATGGTGAGACTTCAATTGACGTGAAATTGGAGAATGATACAGTATGGCTTACGCAAGCGCAGATGGCGGAGCTTTTTCAAAAGGATCGGACTGTTATCGGTCGTCATATCAGAAATGTGTATATTGAAGCTGAGTTAGAACGAGAAAGCACATGTGCAAAATTTGCACATATGGGTATAGATAGGGATCAATTGTATGAAACAACCGTATATAATTTAGATGTCATTATCTCGGTCGGCTATCGTGTCAAGTCTAAGCGTGGTACGCAATTCCGTATCTGGGCAAATAAAATCCTAAAAGAATACCTTGTCAAAGGTTACGCTGTCAATAAACAACTGACCCAACAAAAATACGACGAACTGAAGCTGCTTGTACAAGTCCTCGGTCGTACAGTTAAGAGTCAGGAGGTTCTTTCCTCGGATGAAAGCCGTACGTTACTAGATGTGGTTGTAGACTATACCTATGCCTTAGATACACTGGATAGGTATGACTATCAGCAATTGGATATTCATTCGACGACAAATGAGCAACGGTTTAGGGCTACCTATGAAAATGCGATGTTGGCCATTCAAGGATTGAAAAGTAAATTTGGTGGAAGTGATTTATTCGGGAATGAGAAAGACGGTTCTTTCAAAAGCTCTATCGGACAGATTTACCAAACTTTTGGTGGGGAGGATCTTTATCCTTCGGTAGAGGAAAAAGCGGCAATGCTTCTTTATCTGGTTACAAAAAATCATTCGTTCAGTGATGGTAATAAGCGTATAGCCGCGACGCTTTTCTTGTGGTTTCTCGATAATAATGGAATCTTATATAATCCGGATGGAACGAAACGTATCGCCGATAATACATTGGTCGCTTTAACCTTGATGATTGCGGAAAGTCGGACGGAGGAAAAAGATATGATGGTGAAAGTCGTGGTGAATTTGATTAATAAGGAGAATTGGTGAAATAAAGGATTATTGTAAAGAGTGATTGTATGGATATCTTATTGGTTATACTAGGCGTTATCTGTTTGTTGGTGGGATTGGCGGGGTGTTTTTTGCCGGTCTTGCCGGGACCGCCGGTGGCGTATTTGGCTTTGTGGCTGTTGCATTTTACGGGCTATGCGGAATTTACGGTTACGGAGTTGGTCGTGTGGGGATTGCTGGTCGTGTTGGCACAGGCGATGGACTATGTTACGCCCATGCTGGGGACTAAGTATAGCGGAGGGTCGAGATGGGGGAATTGGGGATGTGCCGTGGGAACCGTGGTCGGTATGTTCGTGTTTCCGCCTTGGGGGATCTTGCTGGGTCCTTTCGTGGGGGCTTTCGTGGGGGAACTTTTAGGAGGTAAGGCGTCCGGGGATGCGTTGAAGGCTGGTTTCGGGGCGTTCGCTGGTTTTTTATTGAGTGTCGTGCTGAAGGTTACCCTTTGTGGCTATTTTATTTATAGTTTTGTGAGAGGGATAATTAATTGAAGATGGTAATTAATAGAGTAAGATATGTTTGAGAAAATAGTAGTGGTAGATTCTACCGGATTGAATACATGGGGAGTGGAGCGTTTGAAGACGCTTGGAAAAGAGGTCGTTTTTTATACTGGCATTCCGGAGACGGATGAGGAGACCGTGAACCGGATCGGGGACGCAGATTGTGTGCTCGTCTCTTATAATACACAGATCCGTAGGAACGTGATCGAGGCTTGCCCGAATATCAAATACATCGGGATGTGCTGTACCCTTTATAGCGAGTCTAGCGCGAATGTGGATATAGCCGCCGCACGTGAGCGGGGGATAACGGTCTTGGGTATCCGCGACTATGGCGATGAGGGAGTCGTGGAGTATGTCATTAGCGAGCTGGTCCGTCTGTTGCATGGTTTCGGAGGGAAACAGTGGAAACATAAGGCGTATGAGCTGGGTGGGCAAAAAGTAGGCATCGTGGGATTGGGCCGCACCGGGAGAATGATCGCTGACGTTCTTCGTTTCTTGGGGGCTGAGGTTTATTATTTCAGCCGTACTCGTAAGCCGGATGCCGAAGCCGCCGGTATCGCTTACCTACCTTTGCGGGAGTTGCTGCCGGAGGTGGATATTTTATGTACTTGCTTACCTCGTAATACGATTCTTTTGGGGGCGGGCGAGTTTCGTTTGTTCGGTAATCTGAAGATATTAATCAATACGTCGGTAGGGCCTACTTTCCGTGTCCCGGATTTACAACGTTGGCTTAGCGCCCATAAACGGAATTTCTTCTTATGCGATGAGGTGGGTATCGGGAGTTACGCGGATACCTTGACGCAATTCGATAATGTCATATATACCCCGAAAGTCTCCGGCCACTCGGAGCAATGTATGGAGCGATTGTCGCAAAAGGTAATAGCGAATATCGAAAGCTATCAGAATTGATATATCCAGTTGTAGAGACGGGGCGTGCCCCGTCTCACCACCGTCTGATAGTAATTTGGAATACCATTTTGCCGGGATGAGACGGGGCATGCCCCGTCTCTACAACTGGGGACAGGATTGATAGGGCTTATCCCCTATCAACCTTCTTTCTCGATCTGCTCCTGAACGATAGCGTCTACGACAGCTACGGTAGTCAGGTTCACGATATCGCGGGTAGAGCTTTCTACGTCGGTGAAGTGGATCGGTTTGTTCAATCCCATCTGGATCGGGCCGATCGTCTCGGTGATACCCAGCGTATCCAATAGCTTATACGCGCTGTTGGCGGAGCTTAGGTTCGGGAAGATCAAGGTATTCACGTCTTGCCCTTTCAGCTTGTTGAACGGATACATATCGTCGCGCAGCTTCTTGTCGAGGGCGAAGTTTACTTGCATCTCTCCGTCTATTACCATGTCTGGGTATGTCTTATGCAAGAAGTCGATCGCCTCGTGTACTTTCAGCGGACTGCCCTGCTTGTCGGAACCGAAGTTCGAGTAAGACAACATCGCCATAACCGGCTCGTGAGCGAAGAACTTCACGGCGTCGTGCGTCAGGCGGGCGATATCGATCAATACCTCGGCCGACGGATGACGGTTGATCAACGTATCGGCCATAAAGAACGTACCCTTCTTGCACGTCAGGATGTTCAAGGCGCCGAAATGTTTGTAACTCGGGCGGATGCCGATGATCTGCTCCGCCATCTTGGTAACCTCCGAGTAGCGGCTGTATACACCCGTCACGAAAGCGTCAGCGTCGCCGGTAGCCACCATCATCATACCAAAGGCGTTACGGTCTACCATTTTCTCGCAAGCCTCTGAGTAAGTCACGCCCTCGCGCGCCTTCTTGTCGGTAAGGATACGGGCGTAGCGGTGGCGGCGTTCCGTCTCACGGTCGTGGCGGAGGTTGACGATCTCGATACCGTCCAGACTGATATTCTCCTCGGCGGCGATCTTGGCCAGACGCTCCTCGTTACCCAGCAAGATCGGGAAACAGATACCTTCCGCTTTCGCCTCGGCGGCGGCTTTCAGCATATTCACGTGGTTCGCCTCAGCGAATACCACCCGTTTCGGGTTCGCTTTCGCCATATCGGTGAACGAGCGCAAGAGCTTATTATCGTACCCCATCATCTCACGCAAATGGTTGGCGTAGCCCTCCCAGTCGGTGATCGTCTTGCGAGACACGCCCGAGTCGATAGCGGCTTTCGCCACGGCGCAAGATACACGGGTCAGCAAGCGGGGATCGAGCGCTTTCGGAAGGATATAGTCGCGTCCGAAAGTGGTTCGTTTCAGCTTATAGGCGGCGTTCACCACGTCGGGGACAGGCTCCTTGGCAAGGTCGGCGATAGCGTAGACGGCGGCCAGCTTCATCTCCTCGTTGATCGCCTTGGCGTGCGTGTCCAAGGCGCCGCGGAAGATATAAGGGAATCCCAGCACGTTGTTGATCTGGTTCGGATAGTCGGAACGTCCGGTAGCGAAGATGATATCGTCCCGCGAGGCCATAGCGTCGGCGTAGGAGATCTCCGGGTTCGGGTTCGCCAAGGCGAATACGATCGGGTCGGCGTTCATGCTACGTACCATCTCCTTGGTCAATACGTTCGCCACGGAGAGGCCCAAGAATACGTCGGCTCCCACCACGGCCTCCTGCAAGGTCTTGATCGGGCGGTCGGTAGCGAACTCCCGCTTGGCGGCGTTCAAGTCCGGGCGGCTGGTAGAGATAACGCCCTTACTGTCGCACATGACGATATTCTCCTTGCGCGCTCCCAGCATCACGTACAATTTCGTACATGAGATCGAGGCGGCTCCGGCGCCGTTCACCACGATCTTCACGTCCTCGATCTTCTTGCCGGCGATCTCCAAGGCGTTGATCAGCCCGGCGCCGGAGATGATAGCCGTACCATGCTGGTCATCGTGCATGACGGGGATATCCAGCTCGTTCTTCAGGCGAGTCTCGATCTCGAAACACTCCGGTGCCTTGATATCCTCCAAGTTGATTCCTCCGAACGTGGGCGAGATCGCCTTCACGGTCTGGATAAACTTCTCCGGATCTTTCTCGTTCACCTCGATGTCGAATACGTCGATGCCCGCGAATATCTTGAATAGCAATCCCTTGCCTTCCATCACCGGCTTACCGGCCAAGGGACCTATATCGCCCAGCCCGAGTACGGCGGTACCGTTGGAGATTACGGCTACCAAATTACCTTTCGCCGTATATTCGTACGCGTCCAGCGGATTCTTTTCGATCTCCAGACACGGCTCGGCTACGCCCGGCGAATAAGCTAGGGATAAATCCGTTTGCGTGCTATGAGGCTTTGTCGGGATAACCTCGATCTTACCCGGTTTGCCCTCGGCATGGTACCGAAGGGCCTCCTCTTTTGTAATCTTTGCCATAGATGTTTTTATTAGTTGTTTTTTGACTGTCCTATTTGAAACCACCGCGAAAGTAACAAATTATTATGAGTTCGCTTGGTTTTGCTTACAAATAGTTGCTTGTGTTTTCCTTAATAAGTGAAAAAGAATAAGCAAAAAAAGGCTTGGGTGCATACCGGAGGTTTGCGTACAACTTAGTTCCACCATATTCAAATAGTATACTCGAAACTTATATGGTGAAGGTATCAGGTATTTTCAATTTAGAACAGAGTACTCATGGAACTCGGTTAATAAAATGTCCAAAAGTATGCACAATAATTAAATAATCAATGATAATCATGAGAAAATGATATTATTTTTAATAATTGATACTAATAAAAGTAGATATGGAGGATTTTATCCATAAGTTCCATGAGGACTCATAATTCAAGATTATTATGACTTCAACAGACCCCAAAATGCGTAGTATAACCGGTAAACTAGTCACAAATATGTTAACAGAGCGAGAAGACGATTTTACTTACAAGGTAACTTATGTGGCGAACCGTACGATCAAAGACCTTTGTAAACTGGCTGCTCAAAATGGTAGCAAGTTTTCCGCCTCTGAATTAGAAAGTGCCTATAACGATTTGTTTGCTGTCGCTAAACAAGAAGTTTACTCAGCTTCTACTGTGGAATTTGGATTTACGAATAACTCATTAGGCGTGGATGGCTCTTTCATCGGACCTAAGGCCCAGTTTGACCCGTCACGTAACAGCGTTGTTCTATGGAGTTCCCCCCGTGCCGAGATTAAGGAGGATATGAAGGGCATTAGCGTGATCGTAAGTGCGGTAGAGGAAGGACTCCCTACGATCATTAGCGTGACGGATGTCTCTACTGGGACTCAAAACGGCAAATTGACCCCCGGTGGTGGTTTGGTCGGTACGGGTAACCGTATAAAAATAGCTGGAGAAGAAGGTAAGGCGGTTGGTTTCTTCTTCGTCAACGCAAAAGACGAGACGGAGACAGCCGTACCGATGACTTCCCTGATAAGAAACGATCCTTCCGCTTTTTCGTTGATTATCCCTGCCTTAGCTGATGGATCTTATTATTTGGAAGTGGCCACGCAGTATGGGGGAAATAACAAGTTTTTCTTGAAGGAAATCCGCAGGAATCGTTTTCCTTATCCTCTCTCAGTAGGAACTGGAAATCCGGATAGCGAAAGTCCCGATGAGATTTGACCTTGGACTTAGGGATATCCTAAACGCCCATTTAGGGCATCCCTAAACGCTCATTTAGGGTGTCCCTAAACGCTCGTTTAGATCTCCTTACAATGGGAACTTGGGGTAGAGCATAGGGTGAAATACTTTTTTAAACCATGGAATCATGAAATATCTACTTTATATATTTTTAGTTTTAGCAACCTTGTTTACGGGGATATATTTGTTACCTAAGCATACGCCCTTATTTGAGTATTATAGGCTAAGACCTGTTTTTGAGATAGCTTCTATCACCCTATTAATCGGTGTCTTATATTTGTATAGGCGGGGGAAGAAGCAAACAGGAGTGATGTTTTCCCGTCTGTCTCAAAAGAATTTCTTCTTGGATTTGGCCATACAGTGTGGAGGCATATACATCTGGGAGTTTAAGGACGAGGAGTTCTTTTTCGAGTATCCTGTCGGTGACCAGTCATCACGGATCGAGTTGGAAGAGATGTGGAGGCATATACATCCCGATGACCTCACTTCTTTCAAGTTACTGAGACAATCTTTATGGAAAGCGGACAAGGAGGTATTCCAATGCCGTGCCCGCTTTACCGGATCTGATTATGAATGGTGGGAATTCCGCTTTAGCGCCATGCCTGCGTTAGATAATGCGGAGAGAGGCAAAGACGTGAGCGGTATACTTATCAATATCAATGACATGAAGAAACGAGAAAAAGAGCTTATCCTCATGAGGGGATATGAGCAAAAGTTCTTGGCGAACATGAGCCATGAGATACGTACGCCGCTGAACTCTATCGTAGGCTTCTCGAACCTGCTGGCCTCGGAGAAGGACTTAGACGAGGCCGACAAGCAGCTGTTTGCCAAGACGATCAATCAGAGTTGCGATCTGTTGTTGGTGCTCATCAATGATATTTTGGAGGTTTCGAGACTTCAATCGGGACAAATGAAATTCGAGAAAGAGAGCTGCTCCGTCAAGGAGTTGGTAGACGACCTTTACCTCGCCCATCAGTTATTAGTCCCCACCCACCTACGATTCTCGAAAGAGGCGGAGGGGGATTTGTTTATCTATACGGATAAAAAGAGACTTTCTCAAGTTATAACCAATTTCTTGACAAACGCTTGTAAATTCACGAATAGCGGATATATAAAGTTGGGATTTAAGCATCTGAGGGGGACGGATGAGGTAGCGATTTTTGTCGAGGACTCCGGGATCGGTCTATCGGAGGAGCAACAAGAGAAGGTGTTCAGCCGTTTTTTCAAGCAAGATGAATTCAGCCAAGGGGCCGGTCTGGGGTTGTCTATCTGCCAAGGAATCGTACAAAACTTGGGGGGACGGATAGAACTGAGTTCTAAGCTAGGAAAAGGAAGCCGCTTCTCGGTCGTGCTGCCGGTATATAAGGGGGGATAGTGGAGCGGGAAACGGATGTCTTGCCGACCCCGGATGGAATTCTCATTTTACTCCTCTTTTTGCTCGGTTTTTGTGGATTTACCCCTTTGGGTTATAATGACGATGATTCCATTGCTAGCTTTAGGTCCCCATATGGCAGCGTCCGATCCTTTTAGTAAAAATATCTCTTCTATGTCGTTAACGGGGTAATCTAGGATGTCGAAATCGATAAAAGGCGTGTCATCGATCACGACTAGGGGCTTTCCTTCATTTTTTGATCTAAAAGAAGTTATCGCGTCACGGAGTACCGGATAATATTTTTGCTTAACGTCATCGAAGATAAATTTAACCCCGCTAAAGCGAGATAATAACGATTTCATCTCATTTATATGCCACCGTTCTATATCTTGGGAGCTATAAATGCGGCTGGAAGCTTGGACGGCCGAATAAAGCCTTTGATTCTGTTTTTCTTTCTTGAATGCCTTGATTTCGACATTCTCCAACTCGATGGTCTTCCATATATCATCATCTGGCCTTTTATCAGGTTCCGATTGTTCCTGGTCGATTGTTAAAGTCTTGGCCAAAGTATCCAATACGAGATTCTTCCGTATGGAGTCGGTTCCCGGATCGTTCATGATAGGAAGTAGCCTTATCTTGAAGTCCGGAGGCAAAGATTGGAGTGATGAGATATTTTCTAGCTTGAAAAACGGTCGCCCGGAAAGTAGATCGCCATTACTATCTACTAAAAGAAAACTAGACAGTCCGGTCTTGATGTCTTTTTTCTTGAATACGATCCATCTCCTTGAGAAATCCCAAATGTCTTTATAAACGATGGAGTCTTCGGATTGTAACAGTATATATAAAGTGTCTTTAAATTGTAAATGCTCTGGTTTTGAGACCGAGACTAATATTTGGTCTTCCTTGAAATGTACTTTTATCCCTATTGATAGGGTTGCGGCAGGTAATATAAAGCTTTTTTCTATACCTTCTGTGCTTTTACAGTTCAGATAATAGGTCCTTCCTTCATTTGGGTAAATATTGAAATATCCTAATCCGTTATATAAGGATTTTACGTTTTGTACAATATTACCTCTGTCATCCACGATCTCTCCTGAGATATCTAATGTTTTACCATCTCTGCTTTCTGCCTTGAATGCGACTACGCAGGCGGTATTCAATATCAATCGGCCCCCTTCCGGATAGAATGAGATTGTGTAAGCCTCATTTCCCTCCTTGATATCCGGATTTGATGCGGTCGATTTATCCCCGTGAAGCAATGGGAGAAAGAAAACTAGAACGTTTAGTATCAGATGGTACATGATTTTATTTAGTTTTTTTATTGTAAACTATGTCATTGCCTTTAGGAAATCTATGATATTCCGTTGCTATGGGAAAAACGGTTGATGATCATTCTTCGCTCTAAATGTAACAAAAGAATTTATAAACTTAGGACTAAAATACATATATTATGATGTATATTGCTGAAATAGACCTAAAAAAGAAGAAACGACAACTTATTCCCTTGACGCGGATATGTCTCTTTGGCAATGTTGACGGCAAAAGAAAGAACCTGGAAAAAAATTGTACCTTTGCTTTTATAAATATGACAATATATGGCATTGAAACTTATCCATACCGCCGACTGGCATCTGGGCCAGACCTTTTTCGGCTACGACCGGGAGGCGGAGCACGAGGCTTTTCTCGGTTTTCTGACGAATCTATTGGTGGAGCGGGAAACGGATGTCCTGCTGATCGCCGGCGACGTGTTCGACGTGACGAACCCTTCCGCCGTGGCGCAACGCCGTTTCTATCGTTTCCTGCGGGAGGCGGACCGCCTGAACCCGGGCTTGCAGATCGTGATCATCGCCGGCAACCACGACTCCGCGATCCGTCTGGAAGCCCCGAATCCCTTGCTGGAGGAATTGAATACTTCGATTGTCGGTATCGTGGGGAGGACGGATTCCGGGGAGATCGACCTCGCCTCGCTCGTCGTCCCCTTGAGGAACCGGGCGGGAGAACGGGAGGCGCTTTGCCTGGCGGTGCCTTTCCTCCGCCAAGGGGATTACCCGGCGGCGCCCGAGGGAGAGCTTGATTCGTATGTGGCGGGTATCGGCCGG
>UMFS01030296.1_pt1 | contig 17229 bp, 13 predicted proteins | sample 1965071 | NCBI WGS metagenome assembly UMFS01 (sample SAMEA4836052, study PRJEB28245) | human gut metagenome | biome: gut microbiome; material: fecal sample | place: Denmark | collected 2008
GGTGTGGGAGTCCGAGCCAAGGATCATTTTGCCGCAGCCGGCAAACTTTTCACGCATGTACTGGTGGATGACAGCCAGATGCGGGGGCACAAAGATGCCGCCGTACTTTTTGGCAGCCGACAGGCCGAAACGGTGGTCATCCTCGTTGATGGTGCCGCCCACAGCGCACAGGCTGTTGTGGCAGTTGGTGAGCACATACGGGATGGGGAACTTTTCCAGGCCGGACGCGCGGGCCGTCTGGATGATGCCCACAAAGGTGATGTCATGGCTGGCCATGGCGTCAAACTTGATCTTCAGGTTTTCGGCATCGCCGCTGGTGTTGTGAGCCTGCAGAATGCTGTAGGCCATGGTACCGGTCTTGGCGTTTTCCACCGCAGCGGCATCAAAGCCCTTGGCGGCCAGTGCTGCCGGTGCGTTGCCGTCTGCCGGCACCCACTCGCCGCGGGCATAGTATGCGCCGCCGGTGCTGCATTTGATCATATCCAACATCTCGATTCGCCTCTCTTTTTCTGTTTCCCGCCCGCCGCAGTTTGCGGGCACCGCCCCGGCAGGACGGCCAGCGGCCCCCTGCCCCGTTACGATCACGGATCGTATCGTTTTTTATTATAGCATGAAACCATGGAAAGAAAAAGCACTTTTTCCGACTGAACTGTGAACGAAATGTAAGGATTGCTTTTTTCTTGTCTCTGATCAGTCCTTTTTCACACCAGTACCCATTATTTTATCCAGTGTCCCCGAGAGGATCCTTGCCTCATCACTGCCATTGGTGGCAAACCGAACCAAGGGGATCCCATACTGTGCCAAGATATCGTCTTTTATCTTATCCCGCTCTGCCTGTTTTGTACCATCCTTGTGGTAGCGGTATCCATCTACCTCGATGGCGAGGATCGGTCGCTTGCTCACACGGTTGTAAATCAGGAAATCAAGATGTGACACCCCACTGTTGACAAACGCCTTTTCCCTGTTGTCCAACTTTGACAGATCTCGTATCAGGAGGTAAAGAGGCTGATGAAAAACAACATCTAATGCCTGTTCTTTTCTCTTATACAGTTCGTCTCGAATTAGATGGTAAACCAAATTTTCCGAGTCAAATTCTGAGATTCGTCCTCGCTTTTGCAGATAATCCAGGCGCACATCTCGATACTGCTTATACAGATAATCAAACACCGAACTAACTGCGCTGTATTGGACATCGCAGTTATGATAGCGGATATAATCGATCAGCTCCCCCATATTGCTGCCTGCAGGCTGTTCCATTTCCGATGCAACTACAACCAGCTCCTTCTTTGCTCGTGAGACCGCCACATTCAACAAGTTCGGATCATCCGAGAAGGGCGTCACAATATCATCCACAGTCGATAAGACGATCACGTCCTTTTCGCGCCCTTGAAACTTATGCACTGTAGAAATGTCGATCTCCGGTCTGTTAAGCTCCTCTTTCAGCTTGTAAACTTGATTCCGGTAAGGTGCGATCACGCCGATCTCTGTATCTGCAGCCGCAACACCCGGCAAAACATCCTTTTTGATCACGTCGATCTGCCGCTGATTCATCCGGTCTCGTTCATGCTGCCCTGGGACTGTCAGCACCAATTTAAGTGCTTTTTCCCCATGATCCGGTGTCATGACGATCAGCTCGTTGTTATAAAATTTCTGATTGCAAAACCCAATGATCAGCGGATGACATCGGTAGTGTTCTCTCAGGATTACTCTAGGGGCCCTGTTTTTCATCAGCGCAAAAAGCGATTCCAGAAAACTGTACTGCGAAAAATCGTATGCATCTTCAATGTTATACTTTTCAAAAAGTTCCTCAAGATGCTTCTTTTGGCTTGATGCAATAACATTTGGCAGCTGCTTGGTATCTCCAACGATCACTGCATTTCTTGCACAGGAAAGTGCCAGACATCCGGTGGCCACATCCACCTGCGACGCCTCGTCCATCACAACATAGTCAAACCGGACATTCTTTCCCAAACTGCTTCGTGCCGTGTAGGTCGTACTCAGCACGACCGGGTATTCCTCAAGAACATTCCCCGGCGTTTTCCAAAGAGCCTCCTTGGAGAACACAGGACGCTGGGACTGTTTGCCGTATCGCTCAGCAAGGTGTGCACGGAAACAACACAAGGACATTTCCGTAAATTCATTCATCAAAAAATCTGCATCTACACCCTCCAGCTTTTCTTCCAGTGCCTGGATCTCACGGTCTAGTTCCTGAGTCCTGTCCCTGTAGTACAGTTCGTGGAGCTTATCCAGCACATCAGCCGGTTTCTCACGCAGCAAGTCCAACACATTGATTCCATACCAGACCCTGCATTTCAACCATCTAAGAAGTCCCACTCTGTTTCCATGTTCCTGTAGGTCCATGTATTCCTGCAAGAACCTCAAAACCTGGATGGATGTCAGCTTCTTTGAGGACTTTGCCCATCCGGAAGGGCAGTCGGGACGAAGTACATCGTAGTGTTCCGCCTCCAGTTGCACTTCGCTTCTTTCTTGGTACAATTCTGCCAACCGATTTTTGTCGCGAAAGATCCCCTGCAGCTTCAACGACATATTTCTTACGTTCTCAAAGGACTCCGGCGTCTGATAGTCCGGGTCTTTCCACTTTTCCAGCTCCGGGTATCTGCCTGTCTGCTTTTGTAAAAATTCTTCTTTTCGCTGGTCTTTTCCCAAAAGTGCCACAAAAAAATCCATCTGGTACTTTGTACTCGACAGCTTTTCTTGCACATTTTCAATAGCAGAGTTGTTATTACTTACAACCTGAACTGTTTTCCCCTGCAGTACCAGATTCGCAATAATATTTAAGATCGTCTGTGTTTTTCCGGTACCCGGAGGTCCTTCTATCACACTTATGCGATTGGACAAAGCATTCGTAACTGCCATGAACTGACTTTCGTTGCATCCAAATGGAAAAATCGGTGCTTCCGACCGCAGATTTGTCCCTTCCTCATACTCTGACGGGTCCAAATATACCGCAGCTGCTGACTCTCTGCTCAAAAAATCAATTTTCTCATACTGCTTTGTCAAGATTGCCGTTTGGTCTTCCGCCCGAACGCTAATTACATCTGCCGCTTCCTTGAGATAGTCGAACACTTTTTTTGCACGGCTATTTTCGAAAATCGACCTTTCAACTTGAAGTTCTCTGCAGCTATAGTCATGCTCATAGCCTGTAGAAAACACAAGGTGCCAATATTCCTCATTTTCTGCCGAAAACGATAGGATCGTTTCAATATTATCAAGTATCTTTCCCTTACGGCACACTTGATATTTTTGGGGGTCCAAATTCCGTGGGTTCTTCAAGCAGAGGACATTCTGCTGGTTGTAGAAAAAACTCCGTCCACTTTTGAATACAATTTCCCATTTATGATTTTCTTTGTGGTAGATGCAGTCTGTCACATCTGTTGTGACAAATTTTCCTTTCGCAATGATCATGGTAGTGCGTGCATCCATACATTTTCTCTCCTACAAAACACCCACGATTTAAAAGCAAAAGAGCCCGGATACCATACGCATCCGGGCTCTTTTATGCCGCCGACGGGGGTCGAACCCGTACTCTGTCTCCAGAAAGGGATTTTAAGTCCCTCGTGTCTGCCAATTTCACCACAGCGGCACACCGATACCCGGCTTACAAAGCCCTGCTGCCCCATATTGCTGTAGGGAGCCGGGAATAACAGGTGTGAGGTAAAATTATGTCAATCGGACCGAACGCAAATCGACCGAATGAACACAAATCAGCATGGTCTATAGTACAATAGTTTGCCCGGTTTGTCAAGAAAAGGCGTTACACTTTTCCGCCGTGCAGCTCTGCGTACATTCTGGCGCGGCACTCGGCCACGGCAGGGGTCATGTTGACGTAATGCTTGTGCGGGCACTCCAGACGCAGCTCGCTCTCCCAGGTCTCCTCGGTGAGCTGTTTTGCGATGTAGGCCTTCTTCTCGGCAATGGAGGGCAGCTCCATGGCCAGCTGGCCGCCCAGGATGTGCGGCACCAGCAGCTGGCGGACCGCGGTGGGGGTAAAGGTGATGGTGCGCTCAATGGCGTCGGAGTCCAGGTTTACCATGGTGACGGGCTTGCCGGCCTCGATCACCTCGCCGTCCATGGCGATCAGGTCACACTGGGCCTGTCCGTTTTCATCGTAGAGACGCCAGGGCATCTTCTTGCCGGGGATGATGGCCTTGCTGGCCGAATCCGAGCACTTCATCTTGGGGGTATAGCTACCGTCCGGCTGTTTGACAGCCACCAGCTTGTACACGCCGCCGAACACGGGGTCGGAAGCAGAGGTGATCAGGTTCTCGCCCACGCCGTAGGAATCAAAATGGGCATGCTCATACAGCTCCATGTTGGCGATCTTCTTTTCGTCCAGACCGTTGGAGGCCACCAGCTTGATGTAGGGCTTGCCGGCAGCGTCCAGGGCCTTCCGCAGCCGCTTGGAGCCACGGGCCAGGTCACCAGAGTCGATGCGGGCGCTCTTGACGCGGCGGTTGGGGTCATTGGGGTACTTCTCGATCAGGTAGTCGTCCAGCTTGATCAGGTTGGGCAGACCGCTCTCCATGATGTTATAGGTATCCAGCAGCAGGCTGACCGAGTCCGGGTAGGTGTCGGCAAATGCCTTGAAGGCGTCGAATTCCGTCGGGAAGAACTCGATGAAGCTGTGTGCCACGGTGCCCACGGCCTTGACGTCCGAGCCGAACTTCATCTCAGCCAGACAGTTGGCCGTACCCACGCAGCCGCCCAGGACCGCCGCATAGGCACCATCGTTGCCGGCGCTCTCGCCCTGTGCACGGCGGGTGCCGAACTCCATGACACTGCGAGGGGTGTGGGTGTTCAGACCGGTGACGCGGGTGGCCTTGGTGGCGATGAGGCTGTGGAAGTTCATCGTCTGCAACAAGTAGGTCTCAATGAGGATGGCGCCCACCAGATCGCACTCAATGCGCACCATCTGCACATGGGGATAGCACACAGTGCCCTCCGGCAGGGCATACATGTCGCCCTTCCAGCGGTAGGTGCGCAGATACTCGCAGAATTCCTCGCTCATACCCTTGGTGCGCAGCCACCAGATGTCCTGTGCGTTGAAATGGTAATTCAGCAGAAAGCGGGTCAGCTTGCGCTGACCGGCGCTGATGGAATAGCCCTGATTGTCCGGGTTCTTGCGGAAGAACATGTCAAACACCAGCGTGGTGTCCTTGAATCCGTGCAGGAACAGGCAGTTTGCCATCGTAAATTCATAAAAATCCACGACCATTGCGGGGTTGTCGTAGTCCTCATCCGGAATATAAGGCACAACCTTGATTTCGTCCATGAATGTTTCCTCTCTTCTTCTCAACGGCACAGCCCGCGGGCCGCTGCCGTTTCCCAGTTCCCAGCCGGAGTACAGAACCCCGGCGGAAAGCCCTCGCCCTGTCTTGACAGGATGTTTCTAACATGATAACACCAATCGCAGGCCTGCGCAAGGGTTTTGCGATATTTTCTGGGATTGCGATCGAACTGAAGAACAACCCTCTCAGTCATCGCTTACGCGATGCCAGCTCTCCCGAAGGGCGAGCTTTTATCGAGAAGGGAAACTTTCCGATTCAACGAAAAAGCTCCCCCTTTCGGGGGAGCTGGATGCGAGTGAAATGAGCAGACTGAGAGGGTTTTGTTCTTTAGCCGTTGATGATGTTGGGGGTAGCGTTCTTCAGCACGACGTCATGGCTGCCGCCCTCCACGATGGAGGTGGAGGACACGACGGTCAGCTTGGCCTTCTGCTGCAGCTCGGGGATGGACAGAGCGCCGCAGTTGCACATGGTGCTCTTGACCTTGTACAGGGTGGTCTGCACGCCGTCGGCCAGCGGGCCGGCGTACGGGACGTAGCTGTCCACGCCTTCCTCGAAGCTCAGCTTGGTGGAGCCGCCCAGATCGTAGCGCTGCCAGTTGCGGGCACGGTTGGAGCCTTCGCCCCAGTACTCCTTCATATACTGGCCGTTGATGCGCACCTTGTTCGTGGGGCTCTCGTCGAAGCGGGCGAAGTAGCGGCCCAGCATGACGAAGTCGGCACCCATGGCCAGTGCCAGGGTGATGTGGTAGTCGTGGACGATGCCGCCGTCGGAGCAGATGGGCACATAGATGCCGGTCTCCTTGAAGTACTCGTCACGAGCCTTAGCCACCTCGATGACTGCGGTAGCCTGGCCGCGGCCGATGCCCTTGGTCTCGCGGGTGATGCAGATGGAACCGCCGCCGATGCCGATCTTCACGAAGTCGGCACCCTGCTCGGCCAGGAAGCGGAAGCCCTCGGCATCCACCACGTTGCCGGCACCCACCTTCACCTTGTCGCCGTAGTGCTCTCGGATCCAGTGGATGGGGCGGGCCTGCCACTCGGAGTAGCCCTCGGAAGAGTCGATGCACAGCACGTCCACACCGGCCTCCACCAGAGCGGGCACGCGCTCAGCGTAGTCGCGGGTGTTGATACCGGCACCCACCACATAGCTCTTGTTGGCGTCCAGCAGCTCGTTGGCGTTCTTCTTGTGGGAGTCGTAGTCCTTGCGGAACACCATATACTTCAGGTTGCCCTCAGCGTCCACCAGCGGCAGAGTGTTGATCTTGTTGTCCCAGATGATGTTGTTGCAGTCATGCAGGGAGGTGTTCTCCGGGGCAGTGACCAGCTTTTCCAGCGGGGTCATGAAGGTGGTAACGGGAGCGTCATCCGGGGTGTGGTTGACGCGATAGTCGCGGGAGGCCACGATGCCCAGCAGCTTGCCGTTGGGGGTGCCGTCAGCGGTGACCGCGATGGTGGAGTGGCCGGTGCGGGCCTTGAGCTCCAGCACATCGTGCAGGGTAGCGGTGGGGGCCAGATTGGAGTCGGACACGACATAGCCGGCCTTGTAGCTCTTGACGCGGCGCACCATGGCAGCCTCGTTCTCGATGCTCTGGGAGCCATAGATGAAGGAGACGCCGCCCTGACGAGCCAGTGCAATGGCCAGCTTATCGCCGGAGACCGACTGCATGATGGCGCTGATCATGGGGATGTTCATTTCCAACGGGCACTCTTCCTGACCCTTGCGGTACTTGACCAGCGGGGTCTTGAGGCTGACAGCAGTGGGAACATTTTCTGCAGAGGAATAGCCGGGCACCAGCAGATACTCGCCAAAGGTGCGGGAGGGTTCTTCATAGAAATAAGCCATAGTCAAACTCCTTTTCTCTTATCGCAGCATGAAGCATTCTACAACAAAATCATTCATGTTTGAGCCATCTAAATTGATTGTATATACTTTACCACACTCGGCCTCAGAATACAAACCCCTGCCGCGCCAAACTTTGAAACTGTCCTTTTGAGAAAAACAGGCAAAATGCCCACCAAAACCGCGCAAGGTCATACTTTTTGACGATTCCGGCGGTTTTCGGCATGCAAAAAAGCTCGTCCGGGTCACGGACGAGCTTTTTTGCACACGAAGCGGGACATCGCCTGTGCGGCACACGGAGCACAGACTGTGAAGGAGTTCCAGTCGGAGGAGGAGGCCCGGTGCCCGATATCCCAAAAACAAGAAGAAAAAGATTTCACACACAGCCAGGGGATCTCGGCCCTTGCTGTAACCATATTGTAACTCTTTTGATACTATTTTGCAATAGGGTTCTGTCACTTTTTTGTAATTATTTTTGTGAACTTTTTATGACCCGATCTTCAGATAGCACTCAAAGCTGGTGCGGCCGTCGTGGCGGCCCTGCACATACCACCCCTCTTCCGAGGGTGCATACAGCAGTTCCACCGTGTCCCCCATGGGGATCTCCCGGTGGTAGTTCACGGCGGCAAAGGTCACCGGGCCCGCCTGCAGCACCTCCGGCGGCAGAGCGTCGCAGGCAAGATCCAGATAATAGGCGTTGTTGATGTGGCCGTTCAGGTCGCACAGCGAGTAGCTGGCCCTGCGCTCCCCTGCCGACGTCAGCTCTTTGCACCGGTGGGTGTGCAGGGACAGCTCCCCTTCCACCGTCTCATTCCAGAAATTTTCCACGGTCCAGTCCGGTTCCCGCATGATGTGGCCGCCGGTCAGGTCCACCAGGATCCAGCGGCAGTCCACCGTGGCCACCAGCTTCCCGGCGGCATCCGTGACCGTAGTGATGCGCTTGATGGCACCCCGGCGGCTGTGCTCGGCGCGGGTGGTCAGGGTGAGCGCCTCGGTGCGGCGGGGCACCCGCACAAACTGCAGGGCCTGCTTGCCCACCAGAAACGCCACGTTGTGGTCCCGGAAAAACTTGTCATCCATGCCAAAGGCACGGGCGTGGTCGGCAGATACCTGCTCCACATAGCGCAGCAGGGCGCTGGGCTTGAGCAGGCTGCGGAAGTCCGCATCCGCATTGAGCACCGTTGCGGTCTCGGTGTAAAAATTGGGCTCCATAATGTTCCTTTCCCATCCGAAATGATTTCAAAAAGGCCCCGCTCTCTCCATCGTCTGCGGCAGCAGCAGATCCGAGAGGGCGGGGCCGTCTGTTTAATACTGGTTGCGGCTCTTTTTGCGCAGTTTGCGCCAGATGTTGAAGCAGGCCAGCGCCACCATGGCGGCCAGCAGCGACAGGAACAGCAGGCTGCTGCCGCCCTCGTCGTAGCTCTTCATCTCGCTCCACTTCACGTCCAGCTCGCTGTTCACGTCATCGCTCAGAGCGGTAAACACCCGTTCCTTCGCGGCAAGTTCTTCCGGCGGATAAGCGATCTCGCTGTCGCGCAGGTCCTCGTCCAGCACCTCCCGCACCGACTCCATAGGAGTGGTGTAGCCGATGTACTCGGCGTTTGCTTTGCCGATGTCCGTCTCACACATGAAGTTGATGAACATTTCGGCGGCTTCCTGGTGCTCACTCGTGGCGGGGATGGCCATGCAGTCCACCGACAGCACACTGCCCTCCTCCGGGAACACCCAGGCAAGGTCGGGGTTATCGTCGATCATGGTGATGGCGTCGCCGGAGTAGTACACGCCGATGGCTGCCTCACCGCCGATCATTTTATCAAAGATCTCATCCATGACGTAGGCCTGCACCAGCGGCTTCTGAGCCTTGAGCTCTTTCACCACCTCGTCCACTTCTTCCGTGGACTGGGGGTTGATGTCATGGCCGCTCTTGAAGGCCGCAATGGCGTAGGCGTCGCGGCTGTTGTTGAACATCAGGATGTTGCCGGCATACTGTTCATCCCACAGGTCCGCCCAGCTGGTGGGTGCCTTGTCCACCATCGTGGTGTTGTAGATGATGCCGGTGGTGCACAGCATGTAGGGCACCGTATAGGCGTTCTGGGGGTCGTAATCCGGGTTACGGTATTCCGCGTCGATCTTCTGGAAGTTGGGGATGTTGTCGTAGTTGAGGGGCTTGAGCATCCCTTCTGCGATCATCTTGGCCACCATGTAATCCGACGGGATCACCACATCGTAGTCCGCCGCGCCGGATTTCAGTTTGGCGTACATGGACTCGTTGGAATCGAAGGTGGTGTAGTTCACCTTGATGCCGGTCAGGTCCTCAAAGGCGGACACCACATCCAGGCTGTCGTCCGAGCCGTTGGAGATGTACTCGCCCCAGTTGTAGACGTTCAGGGTGATGTTCTGGCCCTTGAAGCGGGTCCAGTCGTAATCGCCGGACACCGAAACGTCCTCATTCACCTCAATGGTGTCTGCCGCAAAGGCCGGCAGCGTGCAGCACACCGCCAGCGCCAGCGTGAGCAGCAGAACGGCAAAACGTTTCATCACACGCCCTCCCCTCTCAGCGCCTTCTGGTCGCGGCGGTAGCTGCGGCTTTCCATGGCGTTGGAAACCAGAATGATGCACAGGATCACCACAAACATGATGGTGGACAGTGCGTAGATCTCCGGGCTGACCTTCTTGCGGGTCATGGAGTAGATGGCGATGGGCAGCGTTTCCACGGTGCCGCAGTTGAAGTAGGAGATCATGAAATCGTCGATGGAGTAGGTCAGGCAGATCAGGAAGGCCGACAGGATGGCCGGGCTGATCTCCGGCAGGATGACCTTGAAGAAGGCCTGCTTGGGGTTGCAGCCCAGATCCAGAGCCGCCTCATACAGCTTGATGTCCAGCTGCTTGAGCTTGGGGCTCACGTTGAAGATGACATACGGCACATTGAAGGCAATGTGGGCGATGAGCAGCGTCGGGAAGCCCATAATGGTGTCCGGCAGCCAGGAGACGCCCTCGGCAAAGCGCTGGTAAGCCACGAACAGCAGCATGAGCGAAATGCCGGTGATGATCTCCGGGTTGACCACCGGGATGTAGGTGATGTTGGTCACCAGCAGGCGGCTGCGGCGGCTCATGGACGCGATGCCCAGGCTGGCCGCCGTGCCCAGCACTGTGGCGATGACGGCGGACAGCAGTGCCACCTCAATGGACACCCACAGTGCATGCAGGATGGACGAATTGTGGAACAGGCTGCTGTACCACTTTAAGGTAAAGCCGGTGAACAGCGAATAGCCCTTGCTCTGGTTGAAGCTGAACACGATCATGTAGGCAATGGGCAGATACATGAAGCAGAAGAACAGAATGACGTAGGCACGCTGCATCAGGCGGAGATGTTTTGTTTTCATCAGGACACACCCTCCATCTCGTCCTCGTCAAAGCTGGACGTAAAGCTCATGCACAGCAGCACGATGATCATCAGCACCAGGCTCATGGCGGAGCCCACGTTCAGGTTGTAGCTGTTGCCAAGGAACTGCATTTCGATCAGGTCGCCGATCAGCAGGTTGGAACCGCCGCCCAGCATCCGGCTGATGACGAAGGTGGACACTGCCGGCACGAATACCATGGTGATGCCGGTGCTGATGCCGGGCACGCTCATGGGGATGAGCACCCGCAGCAGGGTCTTGGTGGTGTTGGCCCCCAGGTCCTGGGCTGCCTCCACAAGGCTCTGGTCGATCTTGGTCATGCTGGTGTACAGCGGCAGGATCATATAGGGCACATAGTTGTACACCATGCCCAGCACCACAGCGCCGGAGGTGTTCAGCATATTATAGGGTCCCAGGCCGAAGAAGCCCAGAATGGCATTCACCGGGCCGTTCACGCTGAGCAGGCCCATCCATGCGTAGGTGCGCAGCAGAAAGTTCATCCACATGGGCAGCATCACCAGCATGAGCATGATGTGCTGCTTGTTCACCCGCAGGCGTGACAGAAAATAGCCGATGGGGAACGCCAGCACCAGGCAGATGACCGTGGCGATGAGGGCCAGCAGCAGGCTGCGGGCAAACACCGAACCGTAACCGCTGATGGAAGCCAGATTTTCCATGGTGAACGCGCCGTTGCCGTCGGTAAAGGCGTAATACACCACAATGAGCAGCGGCACCACCGTGAACAGGGTCATCCATACAAAGTACGGATAGGCCAGCTTCTTGTCATAAATCTTCATGGCGCATCACCCCTCGCTCCGTGCCATGATGTGGATCTCGTTGGGGCCGATGCGCATGCCGATGGTCTCGCCAGGGGTGCAGGCGCGGGTGGAATGGATCAGCCACTCGCGGCCCTCGCACTCCACATGCATTTCAAAGTGCACGCCCTTGAAGATGACGTCGTTGACCACGCCCACCAGCTGGCCTTCCACCGGGGAGACCACCTCGATGTCCTCGGGGCGCACCACGACCTGCACACTCTGCTCCCGGGCAAAGCCGCGGTCCACACAGGGGAAGTCCACGCCGGAGAAGGACACCAGGAAGTCCTTGTGCATCACACCGTCCACGATGTTGGAATCGCCGATGAAGTCTGCCACAAAGGCGTTCTTCGGCTCGTTATAGATGTCCTCCGGGGTGCCGATCTGCTGCACCTTGCCGCCGTTCATGACCACAACGGTATCGGACATGGTCAGGGCTTCTTCCTGATCGTGGGTGACATAAATAAAGGTAATGTTCATTTCGCGCTGCAGGCGCTTGAGCTCCAGCTGCATTTCCTTGCGCAGCTTCAGGTCCAGTGCGCCCAAAGGCTCGTCCAGCAGCAGGATCTCCGGTTCGTTGACCAGGCTGCGGGCGATGGCCACGCGCTGCTGCTGGCCGCCGGACATCTGGCTGATGCTGCGGCGCTCGAAGCCTTTCAGGCCAACAACTTCCAGCATGTTGCGCACCTTGCGGCGGATGGTCTCTTCGTCCATCTTTTTGAGCCGCAGACCGAAGGCCACGTTCTCGAACACGTTCAGGTGCGGGAACAGCGCGTACTTCTGGAAAACGGTATTCACCGGGCGTTTGTAGGGCGGCACACCGGTAATGTCCTGGCCCTTGAGCAGCACCTTGCCGGAGTTGGGCTCCAGAAAGCCTGCGATCAGGCGAAGGGTGGTGGTTTTGCCGCAGCCGGAGGAGCCCAGCAGCGTCACAAACTCTTTGTCATGGATGTCGAGGTTCAGCCCATCCAGAATGCGCTGACCATCAAATTCCACCACGATATCCCGCAGTGAAACGATCACCGAGTTGTCCATTTTTTTACAATATCCTCCTTATAACTCAGATACGAAAAAAGACAGGGCCTGTGCCCCATCCTTCTCCCGCATCAGGGTGACCCAGCCCTGCACAACATCCATGACGACCGTAATATTGCGCAGTTATTCTGCCCTGTCATGGTTTATCATAAACAATCCGGGGGCAAATGTCAATCACTCTGTCGAGGTTTGCCGAAACTTTACAGAGACCATAAAAAAATCCTGCGCCGCAGCGGTTTTTTCGCCGGGCGCAGGATTTTTTTCGCCGTTCAGGCCGCTGTCAGCGCGTCGGCCGTCTGGGTCACGGCCTGCACGATGCTGCCGTCCACTGCATAGATGGAATCATCACCTTCCACCATCAGGTAATCCCCATCGGTGCCGCTGGCATAGGTGAGGGTCTTTGTTCCGTCGGCCGTGGTCACCTGTACCACGGCCAACGGGGCATCAAAGCCGCAGGCCGCCGGGTCCGCGCCGTCGGCGGGGGTGATCTGGCCGGACACATAGCTGCTCAGGGCCGAGAGCATGCTCCGCACCTTGTCCTGATCCAGGTCCGTGTCGGCATCTCCGGCAAAGCGCCACACCGTCTCGTAGGAAGCCGAATCCGCCTCGTCTCCGTCCCCTGCCAGCTCGGAACCGGCAGTCAGCGAGACTTTTTCCCCGCTGGCCAGCGTATACGCCACCTGCTCCACATCCGACGCGGCAAAGCCCGCCGGGCTGAAGCTGCCGAACAGCCCGGCCTTATCGTAGGCAAAGCAGGCCGTCCGGCTGGCGTCCACGGTATACAGGGCGGTGTCTCCGTCCTTCTGCACATAGCGGTCGCCGGTGACGGTGTTGCTGCTGCCAAAGGTCAGGGTGGTGGTCTGCCCGGCCGCCGTGACTGTTACAGTCAACTCCGGCGCGTCAAAGCCGTAGTCCTCCCCGGCCTGCGCGTCCAGCTGCCGCTTTGCATTGAGGGACGAAAGCGCTGTGACCATGGTATTGCAGGCGCTCTCGTCCAGATGGTAGTCCGAGTCCTCCGCCAGCGTCCAGCTGCCGTCCGCATCGTCCAGCGTGAGGGTCTGCCCGTTGTAGGTGTAGGTGATGCGGCTCAGGTCAGCGGTAGAGAAAGAGCACAGCGGGATGGTACCATCGGCCGCCGCACTGGAAGCGGCTTCCTCTGCGGCAGTGCTGCGGTTCAGGGCCCAGAGCGCCAGCCCCAGCACTGCGATCACCGCCGCAAGCACCGCAAGGGTGCGTCGTTTTGCGTTCATGGCAGCCTCCTTATCGGCGGCGGCGCAGCAGCACCACCACGGCACCGGCTACGAGCACGGCGGCAGGCAGGACGAACACGAACACCAACCCCAGGGTCGTGGCCTGCGAAGCTGCCACCGTGATAGGCTCGGCTTCCAGCGCTTTGGTGTCGATGAGCAGGCCGCTGTCATCCCCGGCCAGCGAAACGGCGCAGCCCTGCAGGAAGGTGCGGTTGCCGGGAATGGACTGATACACCTGTTCGTTGTCCACATTCGGGCAGCCGATCCAGATCACTTCCGCCCCGGTGTTGTCGTTGCATGCCCAGGCGGCCAGTGTAAAGGGGCCGTCGGTGTCGCCGCTCTCCTTTTCGGTGGTTGCGGCGTTGTTAACGTCCTGCTTGCTGTAGGACTGCTCCGAGGTGTTGAGCAGGGGTTCCGCGGTTACATCCTCCGTCTCGGTCAGCACAAGACCCTGTGCCACCGAGAGCATCACATGGGTGTCCTTGTTCACGCCGTTCAGGGCCGCGCTCTCCTCCGTGGCGCCGTAATCCGGGAACAGGGAGTACGGGTAGCCGTACAGCGAATGGCCGGAGTCACCTTCCACCACGATTCCCGGCTCCCGCGACAGGCCGAACTCTGCCATCAGGGCGTCCAGATTGGGGGTCTCGTCGTAGATGTTGGTGGTCAGCAGCATCTTGCCGCCCTCGTTCAGGTAATTCTGCAGCATGGACGCCTCGTCCACCAGTCCGTCATCCGACGCAAGATCCGACGTGGGTGCGTTGATGATCAGCAGGCTGCAATCCTCCGGGATCTCGCTGGTCAGCAGGTCCAGCGGCTGCAGGGTGATGTTCTGGGCGTTCAGCGCCTCGGTGAGGGAGCTGGTCAGGGCCTGTTCCCCATGGTTCGTGGTATAGTAGGCCACCCGGGCGTCGCCGCTGGTGAGTTTATAGATGGCGGCTGTGATCTGCTTCTCGCCGCCAAAGGTCACATTGGCACTGCCGGTGGTGTAATAGTCGGAGTAGTCATACTCGTACAGATCGGCGGCATCCAGCACCACGCTGTCCTCCCCGCTGGTCACGATCAGGCTTCCGGTGGATGCATTTTCGGCCCCGTACTGCGCCGCAAAGGTGGGGTAAAGGGTCGGGTCCTTCTGCTCCCAATGGATATGGCTGCTTTCGGCGGCGTAATGGTCCAACAGCTTCGTGATGATGGCATCTTCGCTGCCGGTCTCACACAGATAATAAATGGTCACATCCTGCTGCAGGCTTTGTGCCAGCTGCACCGAGCTGTCGCCCAGGGTGTACATCTTGCCCTCCGAAAGGTCAAACTCCGTGTATTTGGACGGAAGTGCCCGCACCACCAGATTGACCAGCACCGCCAGCAGGATGGCAGCCGCCAGAATGGCGGTGGAGTACACCCCACTGCGGAATACCTTGCCGTTGACCGGCCGGTTCTTTCTGTTTTTCATTGTTGTGCCCTCCCCTCAGTTCCAGCGGCGTTTTTCCAGTTCCTGCACGGTAAAGAACAGGAACAGCACCGTCACGGTGAGATAGTACACCAGTGTGGGGATGGAAAAGTTGCTGTTGACGAATTCCTCAAAGGGAGCAAACAGGCACAGTGCGCTCAGCACGGCGCTGAAGCCCTCGGTCAGCCAGCTGCTGCGCAGCAGGAACAACACCGTGAGCGCCGCACAGCACCCGGCAAAGGTCAAACACCCCAGCGTGAAGCTGCGGCTGCGCAGGCCCGCCACCACACTGAGCACCGCGGCCAGCGCGGTGAACAATGCCAGCGCCACGGCACTGCCGGTGGTGAACATCCTGCGCAGGCTGGGCATCAGATAGGCCAGCAGCAGCGCCGCCGCTCCGGCCACCGCCGCGATGATCTGGTTTTCGGTCAGGCTGGACAGGAACACCCCGATGGCAATGGCGGCGCAGCCCAGCAGATAGTAGCACAGCAGCGCCGCAAAATTGGCCAGCGTACTGGCAGCGGTCGCCCCCAGCGCCTGCAGCGTCAGGATCATGACTGCGTCCACCACGCAGGGCAGCGCAAACACCACGCACAGGGCAAAGAACTTGCCCAGCACGATGCCCGGCACCGGCACCGGACTGGTGAGCAGGAGCTGGTCGGTGCGGGTGCGGCGTTCCTCTGCAAAGGAACGCATGGTCAGCACCGGAAAATAAAACAGCAGCATAAAAATGGTGTTGTCCAGCGTATAGTAGCCAAAGTCCGGCAGGCCGTAGCCCAGGTTCAGCGCCACAAAATAGATGGCCGATGCCACCAGCAGAAAGGCGGTGAGCACATAGCCGATCATTCCATGGAAGCAGCTGCGGACTTCCCGTTTGAAAATTGCGAACATCGGTCATTCTCCTTTCGGTTCGGTTTCCGGTTCTTCCGGCACATCGTCGGTTTCCCCGGTCAGAGCCAGGAACACTTCCTCCAGGCTGCGGTTCTCCGCCGTCAGCTCCAGCACCGTGCACCCCGCCTCCGAAAGGGCGTGGGACACCTCGGCGCGGCGGTCGGTGGTGTCGGCAGTCTCCGCAGTAAAAGTCACCTCGCCGTCTGCTTCGCTGACCAGCTGCACCCCGGTGATACCCGGCACAGCTTCCACGACCGGCAGCACCGTATCGCTGCCGCCCAGCGCGGTAACACGCAGGCGGATGCCGGGGCTCAGCTTCTCACTCAGCTGCTCCGGAGTGCCCTCGGCCACTAACGCTCCCTTGGAGAGGATCAGCACCCGGCTGCACACCGCCTGCACCTCGCTGAGGATGTGGCTGGACAGGATGACCGTGTGGGTCTTGCCCAGTTCCCGGATCAGTTTACGGATGCCGATGACCTGCGCCGGGTCCAGGCCGACCGTGGGCTCATCCAGAATGATCAGCTGCGGGCTGCCCAGAAGAGCCTGCGCAATGCCCACGCGCTGGCGGTAGCCCTTGGACAGGCTGCGGATGAGCCGGGGCATCACCTGATCCAGCCCGGTGCGCCGGGCGGCCTGCTGCACCTGCTCGCGGCGCTGGGCTTTTTTGACCCCCTTGAGCTCGGCCGCAAAGTCCAGATATTCCTGCACGGTCATTTCCGGGTACAGCGGCGGCTGCTCCGGCAGGTAGCCCACACAGGCTTTGGCCTGCTGCGCCTGCTCCGGCAGGGAAAATCCTGCCACCTTCACTTCCCCGCCGGTGGGGGCCAGGTAGCTGGTCAGGATGTTCATAATGGTGGATTTGCCCGCGCCGTTGGGGCCCAGCAGCCCATACACCTGCCCGTCCGCCACGGAAAAGGTCAGATCCCGGATGGCCGGATGGCTGCCGTAATTCTTGCTCAGATGCGATACTTCGACCACAGCAATACGCTCCTTCTCGGTTGATTTAATGCTGGTTTATTTTAGACGGAAATTGTGTTCAAATTGGGGCAAACCTGTGTGGAAAGCAAAAACAATTCCGCCCCGAAACGCAAAAAAGCGCCGCCTCCCGAAGGAGACGGCGCTGGAAAAGCCTGTAATTACTTATTACGGCCAAAGCGCTTGTTGAAGCGCTCAACACGTCCGCCGGTGTCGACCAGCTTCTGCTTGCCAGTGTAGAAGGGGTGGCACTTGGAGCAAACTTCGACG
>UMFS01008360.1_pt1 | contig 16978 bp, 16 predicted proteins | sample 1965071 | NCBI WGS metagenome assembly UMFS01 (sample SAMEA4836052, study PRJEB28245) | human gut metagenome | biome: gut microbiome; material: fecal sample | place: Denmark | collected 2008
GGCGAAGGAAAGTGAAACTGTCAGTTCTGATCCTGTGGCCTGTGGGATGACAGTCATTGTGCTGGTGCTGACACTTACGATCTTTGCACGGAGATGCTGCTCTTTTTTTTTCGGTTCAGGGGAAGGCGTAGGAGTTGCTGCAGGTACTTTCAGTGGATCCGTATCGGAGACACTGATCACTTTTGTGAAACTGCCGTCATACTGCTTGTCACCCACGAGTGTTTCGTTGATGAATTTACCGCGAAAATGGACATAGACCCACTTGCCGGCCTTGATGCCTTTTTTGTAGTATTGTCTGACACCGGTGACAGGGAAGGTTACGGTATTTCCCTTTTCTGTAACTATCACAAGGGCATTGGAGGTGAGTGATTTCACTTTGCCCTTTAAAGTGCGGTCCTCCAGAGGAGTTTCATTATGATATTTGTCGGTTATTTTGATGGGGGAAATGGTGCTGATATCCGTTCCGGAAAGCTGTCCCTGGTAGATCACACTGACCTGATCACTGGATACAACGCCGTATTTGCATTCAAGCCTTGTCTGGGAAACATCAAATACATAGTTTTCTCCATTGCTGGAAATCGTCAGGTGTGTACCGTCAAAATCCAGCAGTGTGCCGGTAAGCTCATCTATATAAACACGTTCTTCCGTGGAAGGCTCCTGATCTTCCTGTTCTGTGGAATCTGAAGCAGTAACGTCTGAAATTTTATCCTGAAGAGAAATAATATGATCATCGATCTGATCATTGCTGCAGCCTCCCGCAAAAAGGGAAAGGCCGAGAATCATACATGCAGCAGACAGTTTTTTCATTTGTGTCCTCCGACCCGGGATAACGGTCAGTCCTGTTTATCTGTAAGATCATGGGTTTCCGACGCCGGTATAAAGTCAAAGATCTGGCGGAAAGAATCCCATTGCTCACGGCTGTCGATTCCATGGTTGATCAGACCCGTGCATTCAGTACAGGCATTGGTATCCAGATAATTATCGTAATAAATATGATAGGGATTTTGGGTGTTTTTTTCCTGCGGATCGTTCATCGGATCAGTCTCCTTATTGATTGATAAGGATCAGTATATGAAGGCAGGAAAGATTTTATACATATTAAGGGTATTATAGCAAAAAGATTTTTTGATTTCTACAGGGATTTACGGAAAATCCATGCATTTACTGAAAACGTGTTCCTACAGGCTGAACACGGAACCAGTAGGTATAGGAATACTGAAATCCAAGAGAGCTGTAAAGCTTTTCTGCGGAAGTATTGTTTTTTACCACCTGAAGATAAGCGTGGCTGGCGCCTCTTTTTTTGCCCTCATTGAGAAGACCGGTACAGATCTGACGGGCATATCCTCTGCGGCGATAATCTTCACGCACATGAATGGCATAGATACCGATGTAGTCGCGATCCAGGATTCCAAGACCTGTGGCAATGATCTCGCCGTTTTTTGTTATGGAAGCGCAGACAGTTTCCTTAAGAATGGCACGGTACATGGAAGGAACGACGCTTCGATGGATCGGATTTGTAGTTCTTTTCAAGTCAAAAAGGCTGTGGATCCAGAAATCAGGAATTTCATTGGAAAAAAGCACATCGGTGACAGACGCATCCAGAACGGCATTGTCCAGGTCTACAGTCATAACATTTGTTATGTGTTGAACGGAATAGCCCCTGTTTTCCAGCATATAGTCAAAATCCGGGGATACAAGGGGGCTGATCTTAAAGATCGCAGGAGTTCCCAGACGCTTATAGACCTGTTCGCAGTAGGGGATTTTTTCGCGCCATGGAAGTGTGGAGGTTCCGAACTGTTCCACACTGTTGGTCCTGTGCGTATAGAAATAAGAAAAACGTAAGATCCATCCGTCATAAAGTTCCATTTTATGGGAAGGCCATGCGTTCAGTGACATATCTTCGATTTTTTTGATCGTTGTTTCCATAGTATTACCTTTCTGATATGATCAATTTATAAAGTTTATCTGCCAGGATCTGATGCCCCTGTGGTGTGAGATGGATACCGTCAGAAGTTATTGATGCAGGCCCGGACCGTGCAGCTTCCTGATCCAGATCGTTCTGCAGCGGGAGAAAAACGGCTCCATGATCCTGACTGATCTTTTTAATATGCACGGACATCTGTGAAAGAAGGGGAGCCCAGGAAGCGTAGCAGCGTGGCCATGGAAAAACAAAGGGTTCCAGGAAATAGAGCTTTCGTTTCCGGGAGTTTGTGCAGGATAGCTTTTTTGCAAGGAGTTCATAACGGGTGACAAATTTGTTCATCAGATCCTGCTGTTGTGCAGATGAACGGCGGGTGTTCATCATGATCCCCACATCATTGATCCCGATCAGGACGGTAACAATATCCGGATCAGAGCTTTCCAGCCAGAAATCTGTGTTCTGAAGAAGCCGTTCCAGGGTGAAACCATCAATACCTCTGTTTTCAATGGAAAATCGGTGATCTGTGTTATGAAGCAGACAGGAGAGCTGCTTCACATATCCTTTTCCAAGAGGATCTGCGGAGAAAAGCCGTCCGCAATCTGTGATACTGTCTCCGAGACACAAAATGCGAGTCATCCCATTCCTTCTTTCTGTTATACCGGGCGGATAATTATCCGCAGTCGATTATTTTCGTATTGGTGCTTTGATAGTAGCACTTACACCAGCAGTGGTCAAGCGTACGAAATACCGGAAAATGGGTAAAAAACGAATAAACGTGAAAAACATGAAAATTTTTTTAAAAAATTAAAAAAAGTACTTGCATTTTGAAAGAAAGTGTTATATACTAACGAAGTCGGTTGAGGGAAACAACAAAAAACGAAATCAAACGACAGAAACAAAAGAATATGGCCAGTTGGTCAAGGGGCTAAGACGCCGCCCTCTCACGGCGGAAACACGGGTTCGATTCCCGTACTGGCTATTAACTGAAAGCAATCAGAACATGTTTCTGGTTGCTTTTTTGTTTATGATCACAAATGGGGATTTTGGGAGGTTTTACTATGATCATTGATAATGTGTATGTTTTTACACCGGACAAAGCATTTGTAAAAGGCGGGATTATCCTGGATGGGGATAAGATCCGACAGGTTTATGAAGAAAAGGATGCGCCGCAGCTTAACGGGGATGTTCTGGACGGAAAAGGCTGCTACGCCATTCCGGGACTGATCGATCTGCATTTTCATGGATGCAAAGGAGATGATTTCTGCGACGGAGACAAGGCTGCGATCGGAAGGATCGCGGAATATGAGGCATCGGTAGGAGTTACAGCGATCGCACCGGCTACTATGACTTTACCGGTAGAGGAACTGGAGCAGATCCTCCATACAGCAGCAGAATATAAAAAAGAAACAAAGGACTGCCGTAAGGCGGATTTTCTGGGGATCAATATGGAAGGGCCTTTTATCAGCCCGGCGAAAAAAGGGGCACAGGACGCGAGAAATATCCTGCCATGTAATGTGGAAATCTGTGACCGTTTTTTAAAGGCCTCGGAAGGTCTGGTAAAATTTATAGGGATTGCACCTGAAGAAAGTGAGCATGCAGCAGAATTTATCCGGGAAGTTCATGAAAGGGTCAATGTTTCTCTGGCACATACCAATGCAGATTACGATACAGCAATGGAAGCATGCAGAGCAGGAGCAAACCATGCAGTCCATCTGTATAACGCAATGCCTGCGTTTACGCATCGTGCACCAGGCGTCGTAGGTGCTGTTTTTGATAGTAAGGATGTTATGGCAGAGATCATCTGTGATGGGATCCATATCCATCCGTCTGTTGTTCGAGCTACCTTTCAGATGATGGGAGCTGACAGGATGATTCTGATCAGCGACAGTATGAGAGCTACCGGTATGCCGGACGGCCAGTATACACTGGGCGGACTGGATGTTAAGGTTGTGGGAAGACTTGCCACGCTGGTATCTGACGGTGCGATCGCAGGATCTGCCACAAATCTGATGGACTGTATGCGTACAGTTGTTAAAAAGATGGAGCTTCCGCTGGAAACAGCCGTGGCCTGTGCGACCATAAATCCGGCCAGAAGCCTTGGTGTGGAAGAACAGTACGGATCTCTGGAAGCAGGTAAAAAAGCTCATGTGGTACTGCTGGATCAGGATCTGGAACTGAAAGCAGTGATCAAGGACGGAGTAAAGATCCGATAGGATCATAGAAGATAAAACGATAAAAAATAAAAAGATAAAAAAAATTTCAGGAGCAGATGACAGCAAAATTCGTGTCAGAATTTGTCGAACGAAAATGCTGGACAAAATGCTCCTGAAATTCTATAATTAATTTCACCAGAGATCTTCTGGTATCGATCACCGCCAGGTCAGGCGGGAAATCCCATTTTTATCATAACTGAATAAACATATATTTTAAGAAGGAAAGGGGGCGTGTATGTTTCTTTATGGAGAATTATCCGTGGTGATATCTGCGATGGCGGTCTGGATGGATCTTAAAGATGCATCTGTAGACAATGGATGGATCCTTTTTTCTTTTATGATCGGTTTCCTGATCCAGATCACAGAAAACGGGCCGAAAGGTGGAGTGATCTTTTTGGCAGGAGTGGCCGTGCCGGTGCTTCTTTTGGGAATCCTTTTTATATTCCATATGATCGGCGCCGGAGATATCAAGCTTCTGTGCGCACTTGGCGGGATCATGGGGCCGCGGACAGTTATGGAATGTATTGTTTATTCTCTGCTTGCAGGTGCAGGCATTTCTCTGGCAATTCTTATTTCTACAGGCGGTATCCGCCGACGATTCCTTTATTTATATCAGTATATGAATGAGTTTTACTGTACCGGTGAGATCCGTCCTTATTACAGAAAGGGGATGAGCTTTCCGGAGAACTTTCATTTTACGGTACCCATATTTTTGAGTGCGGTGCTTTATGCAGGAGGTGTGTATTGAAGAAAAACATATTTGCAGTCTGTGATCTGGAGGTGGATTATGCTTTCAATTTTATGGATTATCTGAACCAGAAAAAGAATCTTCCGTTTGAGATCCAGGCATTTACCACGGCGGAAAGTCTCATTGCCTACGGAAAAGAAAATCATATTGAGTTGCTGCTGATTTCCGATAAAGCAATGAGAAAAGAAGTCCGTGACCTTGGTATCGGAAAGATCATCATTCTTTCAGAGGGTGTGCATCCTCCGGAACTGGATCAGTATTCAAGTGTGTATAAATATCAATCTTCCTCAGATGTGATAAGGGAGGTGATGGCCTGCTATGGAGAAGAGAAGTCTCTTGATCCGGTAACTTTTCCTGTGTTGAAAAAGACAATGGAGATCATCGGTGTTTTTTCTCCTCTTGGCAGATGTCTGAAGACATCCTTTGCACTTGCGCTGGGACAGATACTGGCGAAAGAACGTACCGTTCTTTATCTGAATCTGGAATCCTATTCTGGTTTTGAGGAACTTCTTGGGAAAAAATTTCCGGCTAATCTGAGTGATCTGTTTTATTATGTTCGCCAGGGAAATGAAAACCTGATCCATAGAATGAACGGAATGATCCAGACAGTAAACAATCTGGATTTTATACCGCCTGTAAGAACACCTTCAGATATCCGAACCGTGGACTGGGAAGACTGGGAGCGGCTGTTGCAGGAGATCGTACTTCACAGTTCCTATGAAGTGCTGATCCTGGATATGGGAGAAAATGGAGATGAGGATTTCCGGCTTCTGGAAATGTGCAGAAAAATCTATATGCCGGTTTTGAATGACACACTTTCTGTCTGTAAGGTGACACAATTCGAAAATCTTCTGCGTATCTGGAATAAAGAAAAGATCCTGGAAAAAACAGAAAAGGTGCATCTGCCCTTTCATATGGATAGGATCTCTTCTGACGCTTACGTAGAACAGCTGGTCTGGAGTGAACTGGGAGATTATATCCGTGAACTTTTGAGAAAGGAGCGGTCATGAACAGAGAAAAATTCCGGGAAATGTATGATCTGCTCATGGAACAGCTGGATGTTTCCAGAGAGCTGTCCGATGATGAGATCCTGGGGGTGATCGATGAACTGATATTAACTCAGGCAAGGGAACTGTTTCTTTCACTGAAGGAGAAAGTAGAGCTCAGACAGGAGCTGTTCTGTTCTGTGCGCAAGCTGGATGTTCTGCAGGAACTGATCGATGATGAAAGTGTTACAGAGATCATGGTAAATGGTCCGGATCATATTTTTGTGGAACGTGGAGGAAAACTGACCAGATGGAATAAGGTCTTCACGTCAGAAGAGAAGCTGGAGGATGTGATCCAGCAGATCGTAGGGCGCTGTAACCGGGTTGTCAACGAGTCCATGCCCATTGTAGATGCAAGGCTGGAAAACGGAGCACGTGTGAATGCAGTGGTTTATCCGGTTGCTCTGAATGGTCCGATCCTGACGATCCGTCGTTTTCCGGATGATCCTATCACAATGGAAAAACTGATCGCTTTTGGAAGCATCACCGAAGAATGTGCACAGTTTTTAAAAAAACTTGTTCAGGCAAGATATTCTATTGTGATCGGTGGAGGTACAGGCAGTGGAAAAACAACATTCCTTGGAGCTGTTACAGAATATATTCCAAAAGATGAGCGCCTGATCACCATTGAAGATAATGCGGAGCTTAAGATCCGGGGAATTGATAACCTGGTATGTCTGGAGGCAAAAATGGCCAATATGGCGGGCGCGGTGTCAGTAACGATCCGAGATCTGATCCGGTCAGCCCTTCGAATGAGACCGGATAGGATAATTGTAGGGGAAGTCCGTGGAGGAGAGGCAGTGGATATGCTGCAGAGCCTGAATACGGGACATGATGGAAGCCTTTCAACACTTCATGCAAACAGCAGTCAGGATATGCTTTCCCGAATTGAAACGATGACATTGATGGGGATCGATCTTCCCCTGGAAGCAATCCGAAGGCAGATCGCTTCCGGGGTAGACATTCTGGTACATCTCGGGCGTATGCGGGATAAAAGCAGAAAGCTGCTGGAAATCACAGAAGTATGTGGATTTGAAAACGGAGAGATCCAGACCAGGCCGCTGTATCGCTGGGAAGAAGGAAAGGGACTTGTAAAAACCGGAGAACTTTTGCATTGTGAAAAAATGAAACGGGCAGGAATCAGACTATGAAAGAGCGGAAAGGAAAGAATCAGAAATGGAGATCTACGAGGAAAGATTACAGGATGTATCATTTTACGGGGAAGGAGACCGCAAAGTATCTTCTGGAGGGAGCTGCCGTATGCGCTGCAGCCGACTATCTGTTTTATCAGAGCCTTCCTGTGTTGCTGTTTATGCTTCCAATACCAGTGCTTTTTCTGAAAATGCAGAGGAAAAAATGCACTGCACGGCAGCAGAGGGAGCTGAATTACCAGTTCCGGGATGCTCTGACGGCCATGAATGTGGCGGTACAGGCCGGCTATTCCGCGGAGAATGCGGTGCGTGCCAGTGTAAAGGATCTGGGGAGACTTTATGAAAAGGGAAGTGATATCCTGGATGAATTTCGGTATATCGAAAGCCAGCTGCGTCTGAGTGTTCCGGTGGAAGAGCTGTTCCTGGATCTGGGAAAACGCAGCGGAGTGGAAGATATTGAAAATTTCGCAGCAGTATTTTATACAGCAAAAAGAACAGGCGGGGATATGACGCAGGTGATCCAGAAAGTAGCCAGAATGCTTAGTGATAAGATCGAGGTAAAAAAAGAGATCGAGGCAACGCTGGCCGCAAAGAAATCGGAACAGATGGTTATGAGTATCATGCCGGCCGGTATCATCTGCTATCTGAAACTGACTTCGCCGGGATTTTTGGATGTACTTTATGGGAATCCTTTCGGAATCTGTGCCATGACAGTTTGCATGGTGATCTATGGCTTGTCTTACTGGATGGGTGTGAAGATTGTAGACATAGAAGTGTAGGTGAGGATAATGTGGATACATATTTTGATATTTATGGTGATCCTTGGGGTGTTTCTGGCAGGAAAAATGGGGCGGCTGCCTCCGGAAGCCGGAAATCCGGAAGAAAAGAAACTGTTTATACGGATAGCGCTTACCGGAAATATCATCGGTATGCTCCTGACATTTCAAAGTGGCGGAGATAAGGTTTATTCATCCGGATACCGTATGGAAAAAGAGGAGACAGGTGCTTATGAAGAGAAATTCAAAGTATCTGTAGACGGAGAAGAAGCCGGTTCCCTGTATGTGCAGGTGCCGGAAAAAGAAACAGAAGGATCCGAAGAAGAACCGGAAACAGAACTTAGCGAAGAACAGCAGCGCGAGAAAGAGCTGCAGGACATGATCGTACAATATAATCAGAAAAAAAACGATCCGCAGTACTATTATCTTCCAGATGAATGGAATGGAAAACATCTTGAATGGGAGCAGCCAAAAGACAAAACAGGAAACCTGCTTTCAGCTCTTGGTCTGGCAGCAGCGGCAGCAGCTGTCATTGCAAAAAAACGGGAAGAACAGAATGCTCAGATAAAAAGAAGAGAACAGATGCTGATGGATTACCCAGGACTGATCATGAAATTTACCCTTCTGGTGCAGGCAGGCTTAACTGCCAGAAAAGCGTTCCAGAAAATAGCACTGGATTACGGAAAGAGAGAAGATGGTAAAAAACGTGAGGCTTACGAAGAAATCCGAGTAGCCTGTTATGAGATGGACAGTGGGATTTCCGAAGCAGAGGCTTACCGGAGATTTGGAGAACGGTGCGGACAGGTAAAGTATAAAACTCTGTCAACACTACTGATCCAGAACCTCCAGAAAGGAAGCAGGTATCTGGCCGATCTGCTGGAAAAGGAATCCGTGGAAGCCTGGGAGGAGCGAAAAAGAAAAGCAAGAGTGCTGGGAGATACAGCAGCAACAAAACTGCTTCTTCCGATGGTCTTGATGCTCCTGGTGGTGATGGCGGTGATCATGCTTCCGGCATGCCTTTCCTTTTACGGAGGGTAGGACTGGAGAACAGAGAAAGGAAATGTGAGGTGACAAATGAAAATATGTGGAAGTATGTAAAAGAATTTGCGATGGAAGAGGATGCGGTGGGTGTTGTGGAGATCATCCTGATTCTGGTGGAGAACTGGATTAAACGATAAATTTGGTGTATTCAGTGAACAGCGTAAAAGAAGTATACTTGTTTGAAGCATATTGTTAAAATGCATGGGGTATGAGCAATATATAATAAGTAGAAAAATGACAAGAATAGTGTTATTGTTTATGATATAGAAAAATGATATTATATAAATATTAACATGTGATTTACAGATACAGGAATGAAATAAAGAATTGTAGCATTTGATTATAAAATGTTTAATGAAAGAACGCTTTTTCATATAGAGGGGAAATTATTTTTTCGGTAATTTTTTGCTGTGAATGCTATTATTTTGAATAAATAAGAAATAGTTTGGACCAGATAAAGATTAAAAGGGTAAGCCATGGAAAAAGTGCTTTTTTAATTATAGAAACAGTAAAAGAAATACCAGAGTCATTAATTGTAAAAACTGAGGGAGATATTTCTAATTTTTCTAGGATTGTAATATTGAATTGAAAAATGGATTGACAGTAGAAGTGGATTTGAGAAAATTATTGCGGAGGGAGAAATATTAATTATGGAAAGCATTGCTGAAAAATTTACAGTGTATGATTTCTTCAATTTGTTAATATCAGGTGCAACATCATTACTATTGATTGGAATATGCCATTTTCAAGAGGCACTTAAGTTGTTAAAAAACATATCTAAATTGACTAATAAGTCTTCCATTCTTTTGGGAATGAGCATTGCAGTGTTTATGATTGCATCGCTTATTTTAGGTGCTCTTTTTCAGGTGATTGAGGATTTGATTATAAAAGAGAAAGTAGGAAAAGAGCGTTTTCTTATCGAAAATTGTTTGAATGAAAAAGGTGTGTTTAATAAAGATAATGATCTTTGGAGATTGAAATTTATTCAGATAAAAGCGAAAGATTATCTAGAATCACCTAACCATAATCTGGAAAATTTTAGTAAAGAAGAAAGCGTAGCCTTTTTTTACCATTGTGTATATTATTTACATATAAAAAATATAGATAAAAAAGCACAGAAACTAGATGAAACAAAAAGTTTATCTGCTCAATTTATATGTACATGCATTTTTGCTCCGACGATGAGTTTATTTTTAGGTATATTTCATTTAGTAAAACTGAGTTTAATTTCACTTTATTTATATGCAGCATGTATTTTAGGAACATGCATTTTTGCTTTCAGATATAATATTGCATGTAAAAATAGAATTAAAATAGTATTATCAATTTATGAGGCGTATAATGAAGATTAAAAAAGGAAAAACAGAAATTGAAGTAACTGAGGAAGTTCCGGAGTTGTATGAATCGATAGCTGAATTAACTAATCCCATATTACAAGAATTAAAATATGGAATTTCAACCTGGATAGAAAAGGATCCTTTTGAAAAAATGAACGTTTCTGTTTGGATACAGAATGATATAGGGGCAAATGCGTTTTCTGTATATGAAAATGGTAGAAACTATATTGTGTTAACAGTCGGTTTATGTAAAGTGTTTTGGGATGAAATAGAAGAGTTTGTGGGAAGAACAAATTTTAAAAAAGTATTTACACTTAGTGATGAAAAAAAAGATTCCTATAAACGGTTATTATATATGCATATATTGAATTTTATTATTGCACATGAGTTTGGACATATCGTACATGGACATCTTTTGGTGAAATCATCAAAAGGATTTGTAGAGGAATTTTATAATGATAATGAAACTCTTCAAAGTGAAGAAAAGTGGAAAACTCAATTACAAGAATTTGATGCAGATATATTTGCAGCAATGATTAGCACTTCGATTATATTGGAAAATAGTGATGAACAAAGGGAAAGATTAAATTCAAATATTGATTTCCTTTGTCTTATTTTCTATTTATCTTTTGATGTTTTTGCAAAGAAATTTAATCGTAATTTTTCAAATTATTTAGAAGAAGATATTACTACACGCGATCATCCATACCCTGGAATAAGAATGTATTACAGTATTTTTCCAATAATACAGGGACTTATGTATAAAGAGAATGGATTGAATGAAATTGTTCTGGACGCGATTAAGAGTGGAATTGATGCTGTTATCTCGTATGAAAGGCAAGTTTTAGAAAAAGACAAGTTTAAGGAAAGCTATTTTTCTGTTGGAGGGACTAAGAAAGGTGTACAACATATTATGAATTTAGTGAATGGGTGGAATAAATTGGCTGATAGTTACGCTGAATATTCCTATATCCCATTATATAAAACAGGTGATATAAAGGCGATGTCATATTTTATCAATGAGATTGGTGATTTTATTCAAGAGTAAATAAAAATAAGTAATGCAATCTAAGGGGATTGTATTACTTATTTTTTAATATTTATTTTGAATAAGATTCAATAATTGAAGTCACAAATAAATTGATTAAATTATCAATAGGATAATTCTTCTCTTGAATAAAATCCAGTAGGTAAGTGTATAAATCTATAATGCAAGTACAAGAGGATGTATATGGTAAATTCAGGCTTTCCAAAATAGATTTAATTACTGAATCATTTTCAATGCAAACAATAAGAGTATATAGATATTGCTGCTTAATATAATGGGCTTTTAATACAGGCTGTGTTATGCTATATCCCGAAGCATAAATAATATGTTGATAATCGTTTCCATTTTTTATGGGTTGAGCAATTCCTTTATCAAGAATATATTTTAGACCGGCGAGGTTTTCATCAAGGGAAGAACCAGGAGAAGGACAAAAAACAGGTCGATTTAATTCTTGTGAATAATTAATGGAATGCATAGTGCCACTTTTTATGGAAAATTCTATTGCAACAGTTGCTTTGGATAGCCCAATTATAATTCGATTCCGATTTATGAAACGGAATTTGTCTGGTTTAGTACCAACAGGATATTCTGAAAGAAGAGTACCATTGCAACGTAGAATTTTTTGAGCAAGATTTTGATTTTGGGATGGATATATCATATCCAGTCCATGGGCAAGGACAGCTATAGTTTTTCCATCTGATGCTAGACAAGCAAAATGGGATAATCGGTCTACCCCTGCAGCGAGTCCGGATATTATTGCAAATCCCTCATTTACCCATTGAGGAATTAAGTAATTGATTGCATTAAAACCAAAATGAGAAGGCGTTCTTGTACCAACAGAGGCAATGGCTTTGTCAAAACCATCATTAGGATTTGCACCTTTATAATAAAGAATTGCTGGAGGATTGGTAATCTCCAATAAATTTTTAGGGTATGAAACTGTAGCATATAAGGCCGTATGAATGCCCAAATTTTTATTTTTGCATAAAATATTGTCTGCATCATCAAGTGCTTTTTTTATTTGATATGGGTCATCAAATATAGATTTATAAGGAAGCCACTGTATATCTTTTAGAAAGAGATCAGGCAATCCATTGAATAAATCAAATATAGTTTCTTTACTATATTCAGTAATAGCTTTAATTATTAATTCATTTGATATTCCCAGTAAATATAATGCAATGTAATATTTTTCCACAGTCCTATTTCCTATTCGTTAATTTAAGAATTAAAAATATTATATAAATCGGATACTTCTTGTTTGGCTAAATTATCATATCGGAAGCTAATTTCTTTTGAGTCAATTAAGGAATAAGTATATCCGATATCATATACATTTCCTGTTATATGATAATCTTTCTTTTGAAAGGGTCTTCCAAAATTTCCAATCGAAATAAAAATTATTTTGTTTACGCCTAAAGTTTCCAACAAATTCCTGACCGCATTAAAAGAATTTCCATGTGTCAGATAGTCGTCGAAAATGCATACATTAAATCTTCCTTGTTTTTGGAGTCGATTTATTTTTCCTTGAAAATCTGGATTAATACATAGGGTGTTAAATTCTTCAATGGCTCCCATCTGGATACGCTCAGAGGTTGAATGAGAAAGGTGCGCTTTATTTTTGACTTTTTTTCTAAGTAATAAATTTTCACCATGTGGTGTGTTACGAGGAATCTGTTTTCCCTTAATATATCGCGTTTGATGCATAAATGAGAACATATCCTGATTTAGGGAGCAATCAGAAGATGGAATTATTCCGAATAACTCAATATCATCTAAAAGTGTGCTGTTGGTGATACCAGCAAGAAAATGATAAAATAAAATATTAAAATAGCTTCGTGATGTACCAGATTTTAAAAGAAGCTCAAAATGTTTGACTAAATTCTGCTCATTCATATCTAAACTATTGTATCTATATTTTCCATCTATTAAAGATAGAACTTGAGTGTGTGCATCTATGGTTGCAGTGGCATATCAAGCCTGTTGATTATTTAAGGTTCTGATAAAATTATATAATTGTAGTGGATGATCAACAGGAACACCATAATATTGTGCCTTCTTTTCAACAGGAATCCAAGTTGGTACAATGAAGAGAGAATGGGTATTAACTGCCAAATAGAAATCGATTTCTTTTCCACTGATAAAAACAAAATAATTATTACGCTGTCGGTTTTGTTCAATAAAAGACTTAACGTCATTTCGATTTTTATAACGAAATTGTGTAAAACCGTGAGATTCCAGAACTGTTTGGGCTTCCTTTAAAGAAGAATTGTCGCGGCTAATAAAATAGACCAGATTATTTCCATCAGAACATAGCTGATCAGCATACTGGCGGAAATCTATACAATATTGCTTCGCAGCGGAAAATAGTCTGAGTAAATCTAAATTGCAAAATATTATCTTTTTCATAAAAATCGCCTCCCGATTTTTAAAGTAAAATTCTCTATTATCATATCATATATTGATGCATAGGAAAAATAAATTTGTAAAAGAAAATCAGAATTTTATAAAAGTGTAGAAAAGATATTTGCCCTAAATTATATAAACGTGGTATAATAAATAGGATTATACATAGGTAAATTGTGCTTATAAAAGTGGAGATTATATGTTTTCGTATAATATAAATCAAAAAGATGGTAAAATTTTCGTTACAATTCCAGAAAAAATAAAATATAATTTCAAATTTTTGAATGGTATCACAGAATTAATGGGAAAATCAATGAATTCAAAGTGCGATAAGGTATATTTGTCGTGTAGTTCATCAAGTATTGATTTTAATAAAATGGGTGCTGCATATCTGTATAACACGTTGATTTTTTTGGCAAAATGGAAAGTAGTATATGTAGATAGGGAGTTAAGTCAATTGTTGCATGAACAAGTAACTCATACAGATGGATCTAAATTTCAAAAAATTGACTTGCAGAATAGTTTAAAACCGGAACAGCAATGTTACTGTTTTAAAGATGATAAGGCAGTAAATAAAACGGTACAGATATTAGTAAATTTTATTACAGAAAATAATCTTGTGCTTGAATTGGAAGATGCAAAAGAATTTCTTATTACAACAATAGGAGAGATTTTTTCAAATGCATTTAATCACAGTGATGAAAATAAGGTATACTTTATGTACGATATAGAAGTTCATGAGGGCAGGGTATTTTTAGTTATCAATATTACAGACTATGGCAAGACAATTATAGGAAATGTGCAAGAGTATCAAAAAAAAGTATATAAAAAAGAGTTTTCGCCTAAGGAAAGTATTGTATGGGCAATGCAAAATGGACATACTACTAGGGTTGGATCGGGAGGATATGGTTTGCCAACTTTGGTAGATTATGTGAAAGAAATTAATGGAGAACTGCTTATCTTTTCTGATAGTTGTATGTATGCATTAAAAGGAACTATTGAGAATATCTTAGATTCAAAGGGTATTTTTATTGGAACAAGTGTTTCGATGAAAATACCACTATATGATACAACAAAAGTACTCGTATGTGATAAGAAGAGTAACCATATTACCAGCATAAATTTAGACCAAATTTAGGAGGGACTATCAGTGAGGCAAATATTAATTAAAAATTATATTGAAGGTGATACTGCAGTATCTTATGATGATGGAAAAAAATGCCAAAAAGATATTGTAGAATCTTTAGATAAGGGAGAAAAAGTAACATTAGATTTTTCAGGAATTGATTATGTAATAACTGCATTTTTGAATCCGATTATTGGAGATTTAATTTTGGAACGGGGAAATGATGTTATGAAGTGTATTGCAATCAACAATGCAAATATGACAATCATTAAGAAAATAAAACAAGTACGAGATGGAGCACTAGTAAAAAGAGAGGATCTGGACGAATGATATTTCTTGACACATGCATTTGGATTGAACTGTTAGGGGTTCATACACCTATAAAAGAACATGAAATTCGTCAGGCGCAAGCAGCAAGTAATTTGCTAAATACAATACTTGAAACAAATGAGCAAATTGTTACATGCGAAGAACAACTATTGGAAATTATTAATGCTATTCAAAAAGTTACAATGCGAACGGTCAATAGAGAGCGGAAGCAGAATCAATTGCCTGGAGTAAACAATTTAAAACAATTTCGGCAATTGGAGGAGTTTAATGCCACAAAAGAATTATGTAAATCAGTAATTGAAGATGTGAAACACTTTGCGATGATCAATGAAATAGGTTATTATGATATAGATTCAATTTTGAATCGTCTTGAAGTTGCAGATATTAATGATTGCTTGTATTATGACTATTGTACAGCAAACAATGTGAAGTTTTATACATTTGACTCTGATTTAAAATGTTTGGGAGAAAGCCCAATTTTGTATAATTTTGATTCTGAATTAAATGACTGGGTTGTTACATTACATACTGATCAATAAATAAAAATAGTAACGAGACGAAAATATTTCGACTTGTTACTATTTTTATTTATTGATCGAATTTTTTAAATTGGAAATTTTTGGGGTTCCAAGTCCTTTTTTTCATTATGCTGTTCACCGATGGATGCTTGAATTGAGAGTTTGTTGTCTGCGATTCCTGCAAAGATGTTCATATGATTGTAAAAATAATGATGGTGTATATTTTCGTAATTTAAATTGAAGTTATATTCTGCAAACTTAACACCATTTTGCTGTTGTATTTTATCAAAGTGTATATAATAAGATAAAATGATATTGCTTTGTTTTTCTATTAGTTTATGTATAGAAGAACCCATTACAAATAGAGAAGAAGTCAAATTTTTTTTATTTAATATTGATTCGTATGCTTCTACATTATGGGCAGAAGCATTGGATGAATTTTTTAATACAATATGAAGCGCTAAGAGAGAAACTTCTTCATTGATATCAATTTCGTCTTGATATGTTTCCTTATACTCAGAACAGGGTATACTTTCTAATTTAAGCTCTTTTTCTTCTAAGTTTCCAAAGGATAATAGTATGCTATCTATGATGAAATCAGGAGTATATTTCATTTTTAATTCTGTTTCTTGAATTTCAGCATTTCGTTCCTCTAATTGCATAATTCTATCATTTTGCCAAAATGCAAGTGTTCCCAATAAAATAGTACCCCAATATGAAAATACACAGCCCATTAAATTAACCCATTCTCCGGCGGACAGGTCAATGCTGTGAAAAACATATTCTTTAATTGCAAATAGTGCAACTACAATTACTGGCGCAATAAATAGTAATAAAAAAAGTAGCCAAGTTCGTTTAATAAAATCAAAAAAATATTTCATATTAATCACCAACTATATTTATTGTTTTAGAAATGCTTAGCACAAAAATAAAATACAGAAAATTTTTGCTCTATCATGTAGACATTTACATGATGGAGATTCATTCGCTAATTTTATGAGAAATAGACATTCAAAAGTCTTGCTCATTTGGAGTTCTACAAAAAACAGTTTTGGAGTTTCATCGCGTTGATTTTTCACTATTTGTAGTGTGAGGGAAAAGTCAAGAAGGAATCCTTATTACTTACAATAAGATTTACTGATTATAACATATATCTGCGTTTTTGGCTATTTTCTGGCGGTGTAAGTTTGCATACCCAGAAACATGATGAAATATATAGAAAAAAATGTTAATATAGTGTAAAATTTAAGTGTGAGAATGGTAAGATTTAAGAGGAAAGTTGCAAATTATGCTTAAACGGAATGCCAGTTCCGCTAC